>QWCE01002522.1_pt1 | contig 22624 bp, 20 predicted proteins | sample 1972531 | NCBI WGS metagenome assembly QWCE01 (sample SAMN09866716, study PRJNA288562) | Human gut metagenome isolate term4_stool, whole genome shotgun sequencing... | reverse complement strand
CGCGCCGTTGCCGCACATTTCGGCCGTGGAGCCGTCGCGGTTATAAAAGCGCATGCGGCAGTCGCCGCCCTGCGCGGGCGGCTCGAGCACCATCAGCCCGTCCGCGCCGACGGAAAAATGTTCCCGGCACAGCGCCGCGGCCAGTGCGGCATAGCGCTCCGGCGCGATGGAGCCGTCGAAGTTCTCGAGGATCACAAAGTCGTTTCCGGCGCCGCAATATTTCCAGAAGTGCATGAGACTGCCTCCCTCAATCGGAATTTCAATGAAATTCTTGCGTTTTCGCAAAAGCTATGATATACTGCAAAGCAGAAAAATGCAAGAGCTTTTTCCGGAAGTTTCATGACTGTACTGTGCCGCGTACGGAGCGGCTGGAGAACGTCACGCTTGCCTGCGCCGTGCGGCGGGGCTGTGTGCGGCAGGCGCCGGAGCAGCAGCTGCTGCAGGCCGCCCTGCCTTCTTTTTTTGAACGCCGGACTGCTGGAGGAGATCGATTTCATGTTGTGGAGAGAGGACAGACCGATGCGCATCGCGCTGCTGGGCTGCGGTACGGTGGGCGGCGGCGTTTATGAATTCGTGCAGGAGCGCACGGATATGGAGATCGCCTATGTGCTCAGCCGCAGGCCCCGCCCGGAGCTGAACTGCCCGGTCACGTCAGACTTCAGCCGGATCGTCTCGGATCCGACGGTGGATACCGCCATCGAGGTCATGGGTGGCCGTCAGCCTGCCTATGAATATATGTGCGCCGCGCTGCGTGCGGGCAAGAACGTCGTCACGGCGAACAAGCAGCTTATGTCGGAGCGTTATGGCGAGCTGGTGCAGCTTGCCAGGGAGAATCATGTCGCACTGCGCTGCTCCGCGGCCGTCGGCGGCGGCATCCGCTGGCTGACGAATCTGGAGAGCACGCTTGATATGGAGCCGGTGCTCCGCGTCAGCGGGATCATGAACGGAACGACGAATTATATCCTCGACACCATGACGACGTCCGGCCTGAAATTTGAAGATGCCCTGCGTCAGGCGCAGGCTCTCGGCTACGCCGAGGTCGACCCAACGGAGGACCTGAACGGCGCGGATGCGCGGCGCAAGCTTGTCATCTCCACGAACGTCGCTTTTGGCTGCGTCGTGCAGGAGCCGGAGGTCACAACGTTCGGCATCGCGGGCATCCGTGCCTGCGATATCGGCGCGGCGCGGAAGATGCACCGCGTCGTCAAGCTGATGGCAAGCGCCCGCCTGCTGGACAGCGGCGATGTGGCCTGCTATCTCGAGCCTGCGATGATGCCGCAGGGCATGCACGAGGCTGCCGTCCCGGAGAATTTCAACCTGATCTCCATCACGGGCATGCACATCGGCAAGCAGAGCTTCTATGGGCAGGGCGCGGGGCGCTTCCCAACGGCCTACAACGTCATGCAGGACTGCCTCGATATCCGCAACGGCCTGACGCGCTTCTACACGGACAAGCTCCGCCCGGCGCGCGTGGACAACAGCAGCATCATGCGGCCGTATTATGTCCGCGTCAACGGCATGGACCGCTGGCTGCAAACGCGTATTGACAAAATGCTCGACTGCGGTATAATAACAACGCCCGTGGCGGTCTCGGAGATCCACGCCTGGGCCAGAGAGAGAAAACTGACGGAAACCGGCGGCTTCCTGGCGTCGCTCCGTTAAGGATGGGGGAAAGCCATGCTGAAGGTTGCAAAATTCGGCGGGTCGTCCATGGCGGACGCCGGTCAGTATCAAAAGATCCGGGATATCATCCGGTCTGATCCCTCGCGGCGCGTGGTGGTCGTTTCGGCGGCGGGCAAGCGCAGCGCGGGCGACAATAAGATCACCGATCTGCTGTATCTGTGCTATGCGCACCTGCAGTACGGCGTGTCGTGCGACGGCATTTATCAGATGATCCGCGAGCGCTACGGCGATATCCACCGCGAGCTTGGCCTGCGGGTCGATCTCGAGGGCGTGCTCGACCGCCTGCGCAGTCAGATGGAGCAGGGCATTTCCCGCGATGAGCTCGTCTCGCGCGGCGAGTACCTTTCCGCCCTGCTTATGGCCGATTACCTCGGCTTTACGTTCGTGGACGCCGCGCAGTGGCTGTTCTTCCACTATGACGGCACCATCGATCAGGAGAAATCCTATGCCGCGCTGCGCGCGCTGGCCAAGGACAAGTGCGTCGTCATTCCGGGCTTCTATGGCCTGATGCCGGACGGTAAGCTCCGCACGCTCACGCGCGGCGGCTCGGATATCACGGGTGCGCTGGCCGCGGCGGCGCTGGATGCGGATGTCTATGAAAACTGGACGGATGTCTCCGGCATTCTGATGGCCGATCCCCGCATCGTCGATCATCCGCGCTCCATCGAGCGCGCGACCTACAGCGAACTGCGCCAGCTTTCCTACAGCGGCGCGCAGGTGCTGCATGAAATGACGATCTTCCCGGTGCGCGAGAAGAATATCCCGCTCAACATCCGCAATACGAACGAGCCGGACCATCCCGGCACGCTCATCACGGAGAGCTTTGTCGAGGCCCCGAACCCGGAGCGCTTTGTGACCGGCATTGCGGGCAAGTGCGATTTTTCCATCGTCACCGTGTCGAAAAAGGGCCTTTCCGGCGCCGTGGGCACGCTGCGCGCCATTCTGGAGGTCTTTGAGAACAACAGCATTCCCGTGGCGCACACCCCGAGCGGCATTGACTGCATTTCGCTTGCCATGCCGACGGAGGCGCTCACGCCGAACCAGTACAGCCTGCTCGACGAGCTGCGCAGCGAGATCCGCCCGGACAGCATCCAGATCAACGACCACATTGCCGTCATCGCCGTCGTCGGCCGCAAGATGGCCTTCCGCGTCGGCACGTCCGGCAAGATCTTCGCCGCGCTCGGCAAGGCCGGCATCAACATCCGCATGATCTCGCAGGGACCGGACGAGCAGGCCATCATTCTGGGTGTCGATAACAAGGACTATGCGGATGCGATCCGCGTACTATATAATGCGTTTGTCAAATAAGCGCCTGGGGGGTTATTACCATGAAATTGTATAAAGTCGGTATTCTCGGCGCGACCGGTGCGGTCGGCCGCGAAATGATGAAGATTCTTGCGGAGCGTCAGTTCCCGATCTCGGAGCTGCGCCTGTTTGCCAGCAGCCGCAGCGCGGGCAAGGTCGTGGAGTGGAACGGCCGCCCCGTCATGATCCAGGAGCCGTCGGAGGAGAACTTCCGCGGCCTCGATATCGTGCTCGGTGCTGCCGAGAGCGATATTGCCCGTCTCTACGCGCCGGAGGTCGTGCGCGCGGGCGCGGTGTTTGTGGACAACTCGTCCGCCTACCGCATGGACGATGATGTGCCGCTTGTCATCCCGGAGGTCAATCCCGAGGATGTGAAGCTGCACCACGGCATCATCGCCAGCGCGAACTGCTCGACGATCATCACGGTCACGGCAGTGAATGCGCTCAACGCCATCAGCCCGATCCGCTCCATGGTCGCCTCGACGTATCAGGCCGTTTCCGGCGCAGGCGCGGGCGGCCCCGTGGAGCTGGCCGAGGAGGTCGAGGCACTGCGCACCGGCAAGCCCGTGCAGCCGAAGGTCTTCTCGCACCAGATCGCCTATAACCTCATCCCGCAGATCGGCGGCGAGCAGTACGAGGGCTATACGAGCGAGGAAATGAAGATGCAGAACGAGGGCCGCAAGATCATGCACCTGCCGGACCTGCGCGTAACGTGTACCTGCGTCCGTGTACCGGTCGTGCGCAGCCACTCCATTTCCGTCACACTGCGCTTTGACAAGCCCGTGTCCGTCCGCGAGGCACGCCATGCCATTGCCGCTGCGCCGGGCTGCCGTCTGGTCGACGACCTCGGCAACCACGAGTATCCCATGCCGCTCGACACGTCCGATCAGGACCTTGTCTATGTCGGCCGCATCCGTCCGGACCTGACTGACGACAACGGCCTGACGCTCTGGTGCTGCGGTGATCAGATCCGCAAGGGCGCTGCGACGAATACCATTCAGGTCGCAGAGCTCCTGATTGAAAAATAAGCGATAATGAGCGAAATTAGTCCCCGGCAGCGCAGCTGCCGGGGCATTTTATAAGTATTTGCCGAGCGTCAGGGCGAGGCGGCCCTTCTTTGTCAGCCCACCGAGGGCGAGCACGCGCAGCTTGCCGAGCCCGCGCACGGAGACGGTGTCGTTCTCCTGCACGGCGCGGTCGGGCTTCAGGCAGGTCAGGTCGTTGAGATTGACCCGCCCGGCCGCCACGGCATCGGCCGCGCTGCCGCGGCTCAGATGGAATGCGGCGGAGATCACGCTGTCCAGCCGGGGCGAGGAGACCGTCACGCGCAGCTCCTGCAGGGCCTGCGGCGGACGATCTGCCTGCGAGGGGGCGATGCGCGTGAGCGTCAGGTGGGCCCGCCCGGCGGAGGTCAGGTTGTCGAGGAGATACGGTGCAAGCTCCGCCGTGACGAACAGGTCGCATTGACGCGGCTGCAGGCACAGGTCGCCGACGGCCTCGCGGCGGATGCCGCAGCCCATGAGCGCGCCGAGCATGTCGCGGTGTCCGACGGCATTTTCCTCAAAAAATGCGGCGCGCAGGCAGGCAACCGGGCCGTTTTCCCGGTAGTCGTCCTCGTCCTCATATTCAGGCAGCCAATAGGCCACGGCTCGCTCCGCGTCCGGCGTGCCGCCCCAGAAGCGGCACTGCGGCAGGAGCTGCCGCAGCAGGGCCTGCTCCCGCGGCGTCAGGAACACGGTCGCGGCGGGAATGCCGCGCTGCTCCGCCCTTGTCAGCCGTTCACAGGCCTGTGCCAGCAGCAGGCGCTCTCCTTCGTCGTCCGTCAGGGCGGCAATCTGTTTCTTTCGGTCCATTGCTGTTTCCTCCGGGAAGGGAATCGCCTTGACTCCCTCTTATGCTTCACCGCCCGATATGGCGGAAAAAATGCAGAATGATGACGCAAAATCCAATTTTTGCAATTTTGACAGGCAGAGCATACCACACGGCGCGGAAAAACGCAAGTCCGGCTTTCTGCTCTGCAAAACCGACCTTGCCGCAGGCAAGGACTGTCCACGACTCGCGGACAGGGAAGCGTGAAAAACCGGCGCCCCAGTGGGACGCCGGTCGTGGCTTGCGGTAAGATCAGCCGTTCTCGCGCATCTTTGCGAAGCACTCGCTGCAGTAGACCGGACGATCGGTCTTCGGCTCGAAGGGAACACGAGCTTCGCCGCCGCAGTTAGCGCAGACAGCAGTGAAGTACTCTCTCGGGCTGCGGGCAGCATTCTTGCGAGCGTCACGGCAGGCCTTGCAGCGCTGGGGCTCATTCTGGAAGCCTCTCTCCGCGTAGAACTCCTGCTCACCGGCGGTGAACACGAATTCGGCGCCGCATTCCTTGCAAACTAAAGTCTTGTCTTCGTACATGTTGGTAACCTCTCTTGAAAAAAATTGCCCTGACGCTTCGTCCATCAAAATTGCTGGTTTTCCTGATACAGGGTCGGTTGATACGTGCCGCCAAAGCAGGCGGCGCATCCCCGGAAATCTATATCCCGTGGACAGTGCCTATTATAAGCATCTTTCCGCCCTTTGTCAATAGTGGATGAAAAAATATTTTGTTAGAAAAAAACAATTGTGCGATTTCGACGAAAAGCCTCAAAATTTCCGTTCAAAGAGTCAATTGCTCTGCATTGTTATTTTGCAGATGGAGGTGGTCGTAGGCAAGCTGCGTAACACAGCGCCCGCGGGGCGTGCGTGTCAGGAAGCCGATCTGCATCAGATAGGGCTCGTAGACGTCCTCCAGCGTGACGGCCTCCTCGCCGATGGTCGCCGCGAGCGTCTCCAGGCCGACGGGGCCGCCGTTATAGTAGCGGATGATGGCCGTGAGCATGCGGCGATCCGTCGCGTCGAGCCCGAGCTTGTCAACCTCGAGCTTGCCGAGCGCGTGGTCGGCCGCCTCGCGGGTGATGACGCCGTCATAATACAGCTGGGCGAAGTCGCGCACGCGGCGGAGCATGCGGTTGGCGATGCGCGGCGTGCCGCGGCTGCGGGAGGCCAGCTCCATTGCGCCGTCCGCGTCGATGCGCATGCCCATGAGGGCGGCAGAGCGCGTGATGATGCGGCACAGCTCCTCCGGCGTATACAGCTCCAGCCGGAACGACACGCCGAAGCGGTCGCGCAGCGGGGCGGAGAGCTGCCCGGCGCGCGTTGTGGCGCCGATGAGCGTGAAACGCGGCAGATCGAGCCGGATGGAGTTGGCCGATGGCCCCTTGCCGACGATGATGTCGATGGCAAAGTCCTCCATGGCGGGGTAGAGGATCTCCTCCACGGCGGTGTTCAGGCGGTGAATCTCATCAATAAAGAGAATGTCGCCCTCGGAGAGGTTCGTCAGCAGCGCGGCCAGATCGCCCGCCTTTTCGATGGCGGGGCCGGACGTCACGCGGATATGCACGCCCATTTCGTTGGCGATAACGCCGGCGAGCGTCGTCTTGCCGAGGCCGGGAGGACCGTAGAGCAGCACATGGTCGAGTGGCTCGTTGCGGCGGCGTGCGGCCTCAATGTAAACAGACAGGTTTTCCTTGACCTTCTCCTGCCCGTTATATTCCGTCAGGCGCTTCGGCCGCAGCGAGAATTCGGACTCGTCTGCGGGCGTGAAGCTCGTTGTTACGAGCGGGGCCTCGTAGTCCTGTGAAAAATCGATGCTCATGTTCTTACCTCATCACCATGGCGCGCAGGCACTGCCGCACGATCTCTTCCGTCTTCATGCCCTCGGGGTCAAAGCTGCGCAGCGCCGCCGTGATCTCCTGCGGGCGGTAACCGAGCTCGGCCAGTGCGGCCTGCGCCAGCGCCAGCGCGCTGCCGGAGGCGGCGGGCACATCCCCGGCCGGGAGCGAAATGCCGCCCTCTGCCGGTGCGGCGCCACCGAGCTTGTCCTTCAGTTCCAGCAGGATGCGCTGGGCCAGCTTTTTGCCGACGCCCGGCGCGGCCGTCAGGGCCTTTTCGTCCTGCGAGAAGATGGCAAGCGCAAAGCGGTCCGGCGTGGTGGACGACAGAATGGCCAGCGCGGCCTTCGCGCCGACGCCGGTCACGCCGAGCAGCAGCTCAAAATTCCGCAGCTCCTCGCGCGTGCTGAAGCCGTAGATATCGAACGCATCCTCGCGGATGCTGCAGTAGGTATAGAGCCTCGCGCGCTCGCCCACATGCAGGCGCGAGAGCGTATAGGACGACGTCCGGCAGGCGTAGCCGACGCCGCTGCAGTCGATGACGGCCAGATTGCTCTCGAGAAGCGTGACCTCACCGTTGAAATAATAAAACATTACGGTTTTCCTCCCATGAGCCGTGCCAGCTGCGACGTGGACGAGCGCGCATGGCACAGCGCGATGGCGATGGCATCGGCCGCATCGTCCGGCCGGGGCATGCGGTCCAGCCGGAGCAGGCGGCGCGTCATATCCATGACCTGATGCTTCTCCGCCTTGCCGTAGCCGACGACGGCCTGCTTGACCTGCATGGGCGTGTATTCAAACAGCGGCACGCCCGCCCGCTCGATGGCGAGCAGGATGACGCCGCGCCCGTGCGAAACGCCGATGCCGGTCGTGATATTGTGCCCCCAGAACAGCTCCTCCACGGCGACGGCCTCGGGCTTTGTGACCTCCAGCAGCTGCGTCATGTCCTCAAACAGAATGTTCAGCCGCTGCGGGAACGGCAGCCCCGCCGGGGTCGTGACCGTGCCGTAGCGCAGCAGGGCATAGGTCCCGCGCTCCGCCCGGATGAGGCCGAAGCCGGTCGTCGCATAGCCGGGATCAACCCCGAGTATAACCAAAGAGCTTCTCCGGCCATTCCGGCACGGCGATATTCAGCAGCCAGCTGGCGATGCCGAGCACGACGATGGCAAACAGCACCCACGCCAGCACGCGCTTCCACTTCGGGCTGGGCACAAATTCGGACTGCGGCGCCTCCGGCGTCTCCTGTACGGCGGGCATGTCCTTCTGATTTTCTTCCATGGATATCACCTCTGGAGTATCATATCATACTTTTCCGAATGGGGCAAGATAAAAACGAAAGTGGGATGCTTCCGGGGAATCCCCACTTGCAATGGGGCGGAAAGAATGATAAAATACTATACTGAATAAGAATCTCATGAATTGGGAGGAACTCCTCTTTTGGAAAAGAAAACGACTGTGATCTCTCCCGAGGCTCTGCAGCGGCAGGAGGGCTTCTGCGGACGGGTGCGCGAATACTGGCAGGCGCAGGGAATCACGCCTGTGGCCTTTGTGGAGACCTACGGCTGCCAGCAGAACGAGGCGGATTCCGAGCAGATCCGCGGCATGCTCGAGCACTGCGGCTACGGCCTGACGGACGGCCCTGAGGGCGCGGACCTCGTCATCTTCAATACCTGCGCCATCCGCGAGCACGCCGAGCAGCGCGTGTTCGGCAACGTCGGCGCGCTCGTGCATACCCGCCGCCGCCACCCGCGCCAGAAGATCTTCCTGTGCGGCTGTATGATGGGCCAGCCCGCCGTGGTCGAGCGCGTGCGCAAGTCCTATCCCTATGTGGACGGCGTGTTCTCCACGCACCACCTGTGGGAGCTGCCGCAGCTGCTGCTCGGCGTGCTGACGACAGGCAAGCGCGTGTTCTCCGTGGAGGATTCTGCCGGAGCCATTGCCGAGGGCCTGCCCGTCGTGCGCGAGAATAAGCTCAAGGCGTGGGTCTCCGTCATGTACGGCTGCAACAATTTCTGCTCGTACTGCATCGTGCCCTATGTGCGCGGCCGGGAGCGCTCCCGCCAGCCGGAGGACATTCTGCAGGAGTGCCGCGCGCTGATCGCGCAGGGCTATAAGGAGATCACGCTGCTCGGCCAGAACGTCAATTCTTACGGCAAGGACCTCGGCCTCGGCGTGGATTTCGCCGACCTCATGGCGCAGATCGCGAGCCTGCCGGGCGATTTCCGCCTGCGTTTCATGACGTCCCATCCCAAGGACGCCAGCCATAAGCTGTTTGACACCATCGCGGCCTATCCGAAGATCTGCAAGCAGTTCCATCTGCCGTTCCAGTCCGGAAACGACCGTGTGCTCCACGCCATGAACCGCCGCTATACGAGCGCGCAGTATCTTGAGCTCGTGGATTACGGCCGCAGCCTTATGCCGGAGCTCGTGCTCACGTCCGATGTCATCGTCGGCTTCCCCGGCGAGACGGAGGAGGAATTTGAGGACACGCTGCGCCTGATCGAGCGCGTGCGCTATGACGCGCTGTTTACGTTTATTTTCTCGCCGCGCGGCGGCACGCCCGCGGCCTCCATGCCCGATCCCACGCCGAAGGAGGAGAAAAACCGCCGCTTCGACCGCCTCGTCGCCCTGCAGAACCGCATTTCGGAGGAAAAGCACCGTGCCTATATCGGCCGGACGTTCCGCGTGCTCATCGACGGACGCGACGGCGACCTGCTCACGGCCCGCACGGACGGCGGCCGCCTTGTGCGCCTGTCCGGCGGCGACGGGCTCATCGGCCAGTTCCGCGATGTGCGCATCACGGGCAGCACGACGTGGAGCCTGACGGGCGAGCTCGCCTGACGGCACAGACAGAAGGAGAAGAAGTATGGCTGAACTGACGCCGATGATGCGGCAGTATCTGGAGATCAAGGAACGGCACCCGGACTGCATCCTGTTTTTCCGTCTGGGCGATTTTTATGAAATGTTTGCCGACGATGCCAAGCTTGCTTCCCATGAGCTTGACCTGACGCTCACAACGCGGGACCGCGGCAAGGAGAAGTCCGAGCAGGTCCCCATGTGCGGCGTGCCGTATCACTCGGCAGAGAGCTATATCGCAAGGCTCGTTGCGCGCGGCTACAAGGTCGCCATCTGCGAGCAGATGGAGGACCCTGCGCTGGCCAAGGGCCTTGTCAAGCGGGATATCACCCGCATCGTCACGCCGGGAACGGTCATCGAAAGCTCCATGCTCGACGAGAGCCGCAACAATTATTTTGCCTGCGTCTTCGGCGAGGACGGGCGCTACGGCCTGAGCTTCTGCGATATTTCGACCGGCGCGTTTTATGCCACGCAGGCCGAGGGTGCAGAGGCCATGGAGCGCGTCATCTCCGAGCTGGGGCGCTTCGCCCCGGCCGAGGTGCTGCGCGGCGGCGACGCGGCCAAAAGCGAGGAGCTGACCCGCACACTGCAGGAGCGGCTGAGCTGCTGCGCCGATCTTGGCGCGGACGAGCTGTTTGCTCCGCAGGAGACGGCACAGCTTGTGGAAAAACAGTTCGGCAGGCCGCTCGATGAGCTTGGCCTCACGGAGCGGCCAGAGGTCTGGCGCAGTGCGGGCGCACTGCTGCGGACGCTCTGCGAGCTGCAGAAAACAGGCCTTTCCCATGTGCGGGAGCTGGAATTCTATGTCAGCGGCCGCTTTATGGAGCTGGATCTCAGTGCCCGGCGCAATCTGGAGCTGACGGAGACCATGCGCGCGGGGGAAAAGCGCGGCAGCCTCCTGTGGGTGCTGGACCATACCAAAACGGCCATGGGCAGCCGCATGCTGCGCAGCTGGCTGGAAAAGCCGCTGCTCAGCCCGAAGCGCATCAACGCGCGCCTCGACGCCGTGGAGGAGCTGACGAAAAACAGCATCGGCCGCGACGAGCTTGTGCACATGCTGCAGGATGTCTCGGACTATGAGCGCGTGACGGCCCGCATCGTCACAGGCGCGGCGAACTGCCGCGACCTGGTCTCGCTCGGAAACGGCTGTGAGCCGCTGCCGGAGCTGCGCGCCGCCATCGGCGGGCTGCATGCCTCCATGTTCGGCGTGCTGCTGGACGAATTGGACGACCTTTCCGACCTGCGGGACGAAATTCGGAACGCCATTGTGGACGAGCCCCCGTTTTCCGTGCGCGAGGGCGGCATGATCCGCGACGGCTACAGCGAAGAACTGGATCAGCTGCGTGACATCGTCTCGGGCGGCAAGGGAACGCTGGCCCGCATCGAAGCCGAGGAGCGCGAGAAGACCGGCATCAAGACCCTGCGCGTCGGCTACAACCGCGTGTTCGGCTATTATATCGAAGTCTCGAAGGGCCAGACATCTCAGGTCCCGGAGACCTACATCCGCAAGCAGACGCTCACAACGGGCGAACGCTATATCACCCCGGAGCTCAAGGAGCTCGAGCGCACGATCCTGACGGCAAAGGACCGCATCACGGCGCTGGAATATGAGCTGTTCTCACAGGTGCGCCAGCATCTGGCCGACCAGTCCGCCCGCATTCAGCGCACGGCGCGCGCCGTGGCCGCGCTGGACGTGCTGACGAATTTTGCGGCGCTGGCTGCCCGGCAGAATTACTGCCGCCCGGAGATCGACCTCTCCGGCGAGCTGCATATCACAGACGGCCGCCATCCCGTCGTGGAGCAGGTGCTCAAGGATGCGCTGTTCGTCCCGAACGACACGGCGCTCGACTGCGGCGCGAACCGCGTCGCCATTCTGACCGGCCCGAATATGGCCGGTAAATCCACCTATATGCGGCAGGTTGCTCTCATTGTGCTGATGGCGCAGATGGGCTGCTTCGTCCCGGCGCGCGCGGCGCGCATCGGCGTGGTGGACCGCATCTTCACGCGCATCGGAGCCTCGGACGATCTGGCCTCCGGCCAGTCCACGTTCATGGTGGAGATGACGGAGGTCGCGGAGATCCTGAAGCACGCGACGTCGCACAGCCTGCTCATCCTTGATGAGATCGGACGCGGTACGTCTACATTTGACGGCATGGCCATTGCCCGCGCCGTTCTGGAATATGCCGCTGATAAAAAGCGCATCGGCGCAAAGACGCTCTTTGCCACGCACTATCATGAGCTGACGGACATCGAGCAGGAGATCGAGGGCGTGCGGAACTACAACATTGCCGTGCGCAAGCGCGGCGCGGACATCGTGTTCCTGCGCAAGATCGTCCCCGGCGCTGCCGACGATTCCTACGGCGTCGAGGTCGCGCGACTGGCCGGTCTGCCGGATAAAGTCGTCTCCCGCGCGCGGGAGCTGCTGCGGGCGCTAGAGAGCGGCGCACCCGTGCGCACGGTGCGCGTGGCGGCGGACGACCAGATCTCCATCACGAGCATGGAGAACGACGCCCTGCGGCGGAAGCTCGAGTCGCTTGCGATCGAGACCATGACGCCGATCGAGGCCATGAACGCCCTGTTCGAGCTGAAGAAAATGCTCTGACGGAAAGGAGAAAATGCCGGATGAGCTGGATGTTTCCCCGCAGCAGCGGGATCCGGGCGCCCGAGCCGCGCGAATGGATCCTCGGCGCACTGTATCTGCCTGTTTTTCTCTTTTTTTTGAATTTTGCGATCCTTACCTACTTTCCGGCACTCGGCTTTCCGCTGACGGAGCCGCGCAATTACTTTTTTGCGAATCTGCTCTATATGACCGTGAATTTTGCCGTCATGCTCCTGATCTTCCGCCGCACGCTTTGGCAGTCACTTCGGGAATTCGAGGGGAAAATGCTCCTGAGCGTGCTGATCGGCTTTGGCATGTGCTATGGCGCGAACCTTGTGCTGACGACGGCCTATACGGTATTGGATATCATGCCGGAGAACTACAATCAGGAGGCCGTCAACTCCCTGCTCGGCGGTTACCCGCTGGCCATGACGCTCTGCACCGTCGTGCTCGCGCCGCTGGCGGAGGAGTGCCTGTTCCGCGGCGTGCTGTTTGCGCCGCTGGCGCGCAGATGCCTCCCGGCTGCCTATGCGCTGTCCATGTTCCTGTTTGCGGGGATGCATGTGTTCCAATTCCTTGGCTCCATGACTGCGGCCAATACGATCCTGTGCCTGAGCCTCTATCTCCCGGCGAGCTTCTCGCTGTGCTGGGTCTATCAGAAGACGGGCAACATCTGGGCCTGTATTTTCCTGCATATGTTCATCAATTTCCAATCCGTGCTCGCGAGCCTTCTGCGCTCGCTGATGCAAGCGTTCCTGTGAGGTAGTTATGCCAAAGATCCAACAGCTTTCTCCCCATGTCGCCGACCTGATCGCCGCTGGCGAGGTCGTGGAGCGCCCGGCCAGCGCCGCAAAGGAGCTGGTCGAAAACGCCATCGACGCCGGGGCCCATAAGGTCACGGTCGAGCTGCGCGACGGGGGCATGACGTTCCTGCGCGTGACGGACGACGGCTGCGGCATGGCGGCAGAGGATGTGGAGACGGCCTTCCTGCGCCATGCCACGAGCAAGCTCCATGAGGCGGCCGATCTGGAGGCCATCCACACGCTCGGCTTCCGCGGCGAGGCGCTGGCGGCCATTTCCTCCGTCTCGCGCATCGACGTGCTGACGAAGACGGCGGACGCGCCCTTCGGCACGAGTCTGCATCTCGAGGCGGGCGTTGTGACGGAGCGCGGCGAGGCGGGCTGTCCGAACGGCACGACCATGCTCGTGCGTGACCTGTTTTACAATACACCTGCGCGCATGAAGTTCATGAAGCGAGACTCCGTGGAGGCCTCTGCCGTGCTCAGCACGGTGCAGCGCCTTGCGCTGGCTCATCCGGAGGTCGCCGTGCGCGTGCTGCGCGACGGGCAGGAGCAGCTCTCCACGCCCGGCGACGGCGAGCTCCTCAGCGCGATCTATGCCGTCATGGGCCGCCAGACCGCGCAGGAGATGACCCCGGTGGACGGGAGCTGGGACAAGCTCTCCGTCACGGGCTTTGTGACCCGCCCGGCCGCGACGCGCGGCACGCGGGGCAGCCAGATCTTTTTTGTCAACGGGCGGCATGTCCGCTCCAAGCTCATGACGGCCGCGCTCGAGCAGGCCTACCGCAATCAGCTCCTGCAGGGTCGTTTCCCGGCCTGCGTGCTGCATCTGCACCTGCCAGAGCATCTTGTGGACGTCAATGTGCACCCCGCGAAGACGGAGGTGCGCTTCCTGCGCGAGCAGGAGGTGTTCGACTGCGTGCATTACGGCGTGCTCGGAGCACTGGAGCAGGCCTCCGGCCGCGTGCAGATGAAGCTGAAGCCGCAGAACGACGGAAATTCTGCCTTCCGCACCATGTCGGCGGCGGAATACCGCGCCGCAGCGGCCGCCCTGCAGGACGGCCCGCGCCCGGCGGCCTCCCGCACGGTGCTCGAGCAGATCGGCTCGCTGACGGAGCGCCGCGACGGCACGGCGCTTGCCTCGCCGAAGCCGGTGCAGCCTGTGACCCGTCCTGAACCGCCCTGCCCGGCCCCACAGCCTGCTGCGCCGGAGCTGCGGGAAGCGCCCGTACAGATGCCGCCTCCGCAGCCTAAGCTGCAGACGCCCACGCAGCGGGAAGAGCCGCCGGTGATGCACGATGAGCCGGTCCCTCCGGAGCCAAAGCAGACGGAAGAGCCGCAGCAGGAGCTCCCGCTGCCCAAGGTACCGGATTACCGCATCATCGGCGAGGCGCTGAACACCTACATCCTCGTTGAGCAGGCGGGGAGTCTGCTCCTCATCGACAAGCATGCCGCGCACGAGCGCATCCTGTTTGAAAAGCTCCGCGCCAACACGGAGCCCGTGATGCCGCAGCTGCTGCTCACACCCGTGCTGTGCGAGCCGGAGCGCGAGGAGGCGGCCGTGCTGCTGGAAAATGCCGAGCTGCTGGCGCAGTACGGCTATGAGATCTCGGATTACGGCGACGGCGTGCTCGCCATCCGCCAGATCCCCACGGAGATCGCGCCGGACGACGCCGCGCAGAGTCTGACCGCGCTGGCGGCCGAGCTTCTGACTGGGCGGCACGCCGACCCGACGGAGCTGCGCGACCGCCTGCTGCACACCATCGCCTGCAAGGCCGCCATCAAGGGCGGCTGGCACACCGACCCAAAGGAGTGGGAGGCTGTGGTGCACGAGGTGCTGACGCGCAATGACCTGAAATACTGCCCGCACGGCCGTCCCATCTGTCTGGAGCTGACGGCTTCGCAGCTTGAGCGGCAGTTCAAGAGGGCCTGACCATGGAGCAGCGAGACCATATGATCTGCATCGTCGGCCCGACGGCCTCCGGCAAGACGGCCCTGTCCGTCCGGCTGGCGCAGGCGCTCGGCGGCGAGATCGTTTCGTTCGACTCCATGCAGGTCTACCGCCGCATGGATATCGGCACGGCAAAGCCCACGCCCGAGGAGCGCGGCGGCGTGCCGCACCACATGCTCGACGTGGCGGACCCGGCAGAGAATTACTCCGTCAGCCGCTATGTGCAGGAGGCGGATGCCTGCGTGCAGGACATCCTGTCGCGCGGGAAGCCCGTCATTCTGGTCGGCGGCACGGGGCTTTATATCGATTCTCTCATCGCGGGGCGGCAGTTTGCGCCGCTGCCGCAGACCGGCAGGCGCGAGGCCCTGGAGCGCCGCGCGGCCGAGGAGGGCGCACAGCCGCTTCTGGACGAGCTGCGCGCCGTGGACCCCGAGCGGGCGGCGCGGCTGTCCGTCTCGGACGTGAAGCGCATCGTCCGCGCGCTGGAGATCTGGCAGGAGACCGGCAGGACCATGACGGACTTCGACCGGGAGAGCCGGGCAATCCCGCCTCGCTACCGGCCGCTGTGGCTCGGCCTGCACTTCCCGGAGCGCGCGCAGCTCTATGCCCGCATCGATCTGCGCGTGGAGCTGATGTATGCGCAGGGACTTGCGCAGGAGGTCCGCGCGTTGCTTGACAGCGGCGTGCCGGACCGGGCGACGAGCCTGCAGGCCATCGGCTATAAGCAGGTCGTGCAGGCGCTGGAGGAGGGCCTGCCGCCGGAGGCGGCGCTCGGGACCATCCAGCAGGCCACGCGGCGCTATGCCAAGCGCCAGATGACGTGGTTCCGCGCCAATCCCGCCGTGCAGTGGCTCGACGCCTCTGCGGGCGCAGACGAGATTTTCCGCGCGGCCCTGCAAAAAGCGGCCGATTTCGACAGCGGAATCTGATACAATCGTGGTATTCCAACACCGGCTGAGCCGGAAAACAAAGAAAAGGAGTACCACATATGGCAAACACGGAAAATTTGCAGGATCTGATCTTAAACGAGGTGCGCCGCGAGCACACGGCCGTGACCATGTTCCTCATGAACGGCTTCCAGCTCAAGGGCATCGTGACGGGCTTTGACAACTTCGTCGTTGTGCTCAGCTCGGACGGCAAGCAGCAGATGATCTACAAGCACGCCATCTCCACGCTTGTCCCGGCGCAGCCCGTTCGTACCTGAAGACCCTGCTCCCGCGGGCCGCGGGCCGAGTGCCCCGGCCGGACAGGAGTACCCAGATGAAAAAGCAGGGAGACCTTTACCTGAAAATCGTATCCATCGTATTGGCAGGCATCGTGGTGGCCTATCTCGTGCTGTCGGTCCTTTTCGGCAGCGGCGGGAGTAGCTACACCCTCGAGACTGCCGTGCGCTGCGAAGCCGGCGACGGGCAGACCGTTTCCGGCTTTGTAGTGCGTGAGGAGGAGATCATCACGGCCTCACAGCCCGTTGTGGTCTGCGCCCTGACCGAGGGCGAGCGCGTCGGCAGCGGGCAGCGCGTGGCAGACGGCTATCAGACCTCTGCGGCGCGCGAAAAGCGCGACAGGCTCACGGCCCTGCAGGAACAGCTTTCGCAGCTGCGCTATGCGGCCTCTGGCACGGCAGGGGAGGACACGACCCAGACGGACGACGCCATCGAAAAAGCCCTCGGCGAGCTGGCTGCACTGACGGCCCGCCGTGATCTGACGGAGGCCGACGATGTGATGTCCGAGCTGCAGCCGCTCGTGCTGCGCCGCAGCGTGACGGCGGACGACGCCGCGCGCATGGAGGGCCGCATCGCCGAGCTCGAGTCGCAGATCTCCGCGCTCTCCGCCGAGACGGAGCAGAGCGCCGAGGCCGTGACGGTCGAGAGCGCCGGCTATTTTTCCGAGCGGACGGACGGCCTTGAGCGCGTGCTCACGCCGGAGAGCGTGCTGCAGATGAAGCCGAGCGAGCTGCGCGCCGCTGCGCAGCATGCCTCTGCCGTTCCGGGCAATGCCGTCGGCAGGCTCATCACGGGCCAGAAGTGGTATTTTGCAGCCGAGATCCCAGAGGCGCGCGCGGAGCAGACTGCCGCGGGCGAGACGCTGACCGTCAGCTTCGGACTGGAAAAGCTCTCCCAGATCAGAATGCAGGTCGAGGCCATCAGCGAGGCGGAGGACGGCGTTTGTACCATCGTGCTGTCCTGCGAGCGTGAGCCGCAGGAGGTCACGGCCCTGCGCCGCCAGAGCGCGGATATCATTTTCTCCTCTTATACCGGCCTGCGCGTGCCGAAGCAGGCGCTCTATATGGTCGATGGGCAGGCGGGCGTCTATGTGCTCGAGGGCGCGCGCGCCCGCTGGAAGCCGGTGGGGATCCTTTATGCGTACGGAGACGGCTACGTTGTCGAGCTGGATCAGTCCAGCACGGGAAACCTCTGGCCGGGCGACGATATTATCCTGACCTCGGATGACATCGAGGACGGAAAGGTGATGGAAGCATGAGCATGATCACGGAAAACGTGGCGCAGATCCGCAGCCGGATCGCGGCTGCCGCCCGGGCTGCCGGGCGCGACCCGGCGGACATCCGCCTGTGCGCCGCAACAAAAATGAACGACAGCGCCGCCGTGCGCGAGGCCATTGCGGCCGGGGTGGACTGCTGCGGCGAGAACCGCGTGCAGGAGCTGGTCAAAAAGCTGGACGAGCATGCCTATGACGGCGCTCCGGTGCACTTCATCGGCGCGCTGCAGCGCAACAAGGTCCGGCAGGTCGTCGGGCAGGTCGATGTGATCGAGTCCGTGGACCGCCGCGAGCTGCTTGCGGATATCAATGCCGAGGCCGCCAAGCGCGGCATCGTGCAGGATATCCTGCTCGAGATCAACGCCGGAGGCGAGAAGCAGAAGTCCGGCTTCCTGCTGAAGGAATTCCCCCGGATCGTGGAAGAAATGGCAGATTATCCCGCCGTTCGCGTGCGCGGATTGATGACGGTGCCGCCGATCGGCCGGAAAAAGGGCGATAATTGCAGATATTTTCAAAAAATTCGCAGAATTGCTGTTGACATAACAGCCCAAAAATACGATAATATTTTTATGGATTTTTTGTCGATGGGAATGACGGACGATTTCGAGGACGCCATTGCCTGCGGCAGCACCATGGTGCGCATCGGCACGGCCATTTTCGGGCCGCGGAACTATGCGCCGGTAAAGAGCGATTAACGATCATATCGAAACAATATTGGAGGACGAACCCATGGGATTTATGGACGAACTGAAGAAGCTGACTCACCCGTATTCCGAACCGGAAGAGGATGATTATGATGATTATGACGACGAGCCGCTGGACAACGATCCCGCTCCCGCGCCTCAGTCTTCCCGCCGCAGCTATAGCCGCAGCACCCCGGCCGCGCAGGATACGCAGACGACCCGCGGCGGCAACAAGGTCGTGAATATCAACGCCACCACCCAGCTGCAGGTCGTGCTGGTCAAGCCGGACCGCTTTGATCTGGTCTCCGACATCGCCGATCACCTGCGCGACAAGCAGGCCGTCGTGCTGAACCTCGAGTCCACGAACAAGGACGTCGCCCGCCGTCTGGTGGACTTCCTCTCCGGCTGCGCCTATGCGCTCGACGGCAAGATCAAGAAGATCGCCATTTCCACCTATCTCATCACGCCGTACAACGTGGATGTCGTTGGCGATCTCGTTGAGGAACTCGAAAACAACGGGATGTACTTCTAAGGTGCGTTCCATCCCACGCAAGACAGAGACAGGAGCTGAAGACGATGCTGACCCCGCAGCAGATCCAGGACATCAGCTTTGAGAAGGCGCTGTTCGGCGGATACGATATGGACTCCGTCGATGACATTCTCGAGCCGCTGACCGAGGACTATGTTACCCTCTATAAAGAAAATTCCGTGCTGAAGAGCAAGATGCGCATTCTTGTGGAAAAGCTGGAGGAATACCGCAAGCAGGAGGCTTCCATGCAGAACGCCCTGCTTGCCGCGCAGAAGACGTGCGACCAGATGGTCGCGGACGCCGAGAAAAAGTGCGCGCAGATGCTGCATGAGGCAGAGGATGCCGCCAGCGCCAAGACGAACAATGTCGACGCCCTCGTCGGCGAGGAGCAGGAGCGCCTCGATGCGGCCAAGGCCGCCACGTCGCAGTTCCTGGACGGCATGGAAAAGCGCCTGAAGCGCCAGCTCGAGCTTATCGACGAGCTGCGCAGGGAGACGCCGCTCACGCCCTCCCAGCCGGAGGAGCCGCAGACCCCCGTGCTGACCCCGAAGGAGCAGCCGAAGGAGCCGTCTCACAACCGCGCCTATGACTACGAGGCAGAGCAGTCTCATCCCTCCGCCGAGGAGAAGGCCGACGCCCTCATCGAGGAGATCGGCCAGCAGATCGAGCAGAGCCTCAGCGGCTCGACGCTCGGCGACATCGCGCAGGAGGATCACTCCGGCGATACGCGCAAGCTCGACACGCTGCACGGCTTCCCCGTGAGCAAAAAATTTGAAGATCTGCAGTTCGGGCGGAATTACGACCCGAAAAAGCGGTAAGAATCTCTGTACATTCGCACCGGAATCGAATACCGATCAAGCGACGAAGGGGACGGACCTGCGGACCCCGCGCGTTCAGAAAGCTGCCGGAGGATGCAAGGCAGACGCGCGCTGCAGGGCATCACCCCGGAGCTTTTCCCCGGAAGGGCCATGCGCCTGCGTAAGGGGAGACGGTCTGCGCCCGTTATCGCGCCCCAAGCGCCCCCGTTCCGGGGGAACAGGAGTGGTACCGCAGAGAAATCCTCTGTCTCTTGACGAGACAGAGGATTTTTTGGGACAATAACCAGTTACAAGCGTTTAAAAGAAATAAATGGAGGCATTTATGGACTATAAGAACACCATCATCACCCCGAAGACGGACTTCCCGATGCGCGCGGGCCTGCCGCAGCGCGAGCCGGGCATGCTGGAGCACTGGAACAAGATCGACGTCTACCGCCTGATGCTCGAAAAGAACGAGGGCAAGCCCGCGTTCATCCTGCACGACGGCCCTCCGTTCTCCAACGGCGATATCCACATGGGCCACGCGCTCAATAAGACGCTCAAGGACTTCATCGTCCGCTCCCATGCGATGCGCGGCTATTACACGCCCTATGTTCCCGGCTGGGACAACCACGGCATGCCCATTGAATCCGCCATCATCAAGAAGAACAAGCTCAACCACAAGGCCATGCCGATCCCGGAGTTCCGCAACGCCTGCCAGGCCTTTGCACAGGACTTCATCGACCGCCAGATGAGCGGCTTCCGCCGCCTCGGCGTCCTCGGCGATTGGCAGCATCCCTATAAGACCATGGACAAGGCCTTTGAGGCCGAGGAGGTCAAGGTCTTCGGCGAGATGTACCGCAAGGGCTATATCTACAAGGGCCTGAAGCCCGTGTACTGGTGCCCCAAGGACGAGACGGCGCTGGCCGAGGCCGAAATCGAGTATCAGGACGATCCCTGCACGTCCATCTACGTCAAGTTCGCCCTGAAGGACACGAAGGGCAAGCTCGAGGCTGAAAACACCTACGTCATCATCTGGACGACGACGACGTGGACGCTGCCCGGCAACCTCGCCATCGCCCTGAACCCGCAGGAGAGCTATGTTGTCGTCAAGGCGGCAAACGGCGAGCGCTATCTCGTCGCCGAGGCGCTGCTTGAAAAGACGATGAAGGCCGGCGGCATCGAGGAATATGAGATCGTCGAGCGCCATGAGGGCCGTTACTTTGAATATATGACGGCACAGCATCCGTTCCTGCCGCGCGAGTCCCTGCTTGTCTGCGCAGACTATGTCACGATGGATTCCGGCACGGGCTGCGTCCACACCGCCCCGGGCTTCGGCGCGGACGACTATCAGACCTGCCGCCGCTATAACATCGACCTGATCGTCCCCGTGGACGACCGCGGCCGCCAGACCGAGGCAGCGGGCAAGTATGCAGGCCTGCGCTATGACGAGTCCAACGCAGCCATTCTGGCCGACCTGAAGGAGAGCGGCGCGCTGTTCGCCTCCGAGGAATTCACGCACAGCTATCCGCACTGCTGGCGCTGCAAGAGCCCGATCATCTTCCGTGCCACGCCGCAGTGGTTCTGCTCCGTCGAGTCCTTCAAGGACGAGGCCGTCGCCGCCTGTGATAATGTCAAGTGGCTGCCCGCGTGGGGCAAGGACCGCATGGTCGCCATGATCCGCGACCGCGCCGACTGGTGCATCTCCCGCCAGCGCCGCTGGGGCCTGCCGATCCCGGTGTTCTACTGCAAGGACTGCGGCAAGCCCGTCTGCACGCCGGAGACCATCGCCCATATTTCCGCCCTGTTCGGTGAGCACGGCTCGAACATCTGGTTTGAGCGCGAGGCCATGGAGCTTGTCCCTGAGGGCCTGAGCTGCCCGCACTGCGGCGGCAGAACATTCGAAAAGGAGACCGACACGCTCGACGGCTGGTTTGACTCCGGCTCGACGCACATTGCCTCCCTGCGCCGCGAGCATCCGGACCAGTGGCCCGCGACGATGTATCTCGAGGGCGCCGATCAGTACCGCGGCTGGTTCCAGTCGAGCCTGCTGACGTCTGTTGGCGCGCTCGGGCAGGGCGCTCCGTTCCGTGAGTGCCTGACCCACGGCTGGACGGTCGACGGCGAGGGCAAGGCCATGCACAAGTCCCTCGGCAACGGTGTCGACCCGGCCGACCTCATCCGCGATTTCGGTGCAGATATCGTGCGCTTGTGGGCCGCCTCTGCGGACTACCGCGCCGATGTGCGCTGCTCGAAGGAGATCTTCAAGCAGCTCAGCCAGAATTACCTGAAGTTCCGCAACACGGCCCGTTACTGCCTCGGCAACCTCGACGGCTTCGACGCGGAGCATCTTGTTGCGCCGGAGGATATGCTGGAGCTGGACCGCTGGGCTGTCACGAAGCTCAACGAACTGATCCGCACGGCCTTTGACGCCTACGACAATTACGAATTCCACGTTCTGACCCACGCTATCAATGACTTCTGCGTCGTGGAGCTGTCCAGCTTCTATCTGGATATCCTGAAGGACCGCCTCTACTGCGAGTCCCGCAACGGCCTGAAGCGCCGCAGCGCGCAGACGGCGCTGTATCTCATCGTCGACGCCATGGCGCGGATGTTCGCGCCGATCCTGCCGTTCACCTGCGACGAGATCTGGCAGGCCATGCCGCATCGCGCGGGCGACGACGTGCGCAATGTTGTTCTGAACGAGATGGTGCAGCCGTATGAGGCCTACGCCCTCGATGCGGAGGCCATGGCCCGCTGGGATACGCTCATCGCCCTGCGCAGCGACGTCAACGGTGTGCTGGAGCAGGCCCGTGCGGACAAGCGCATCGGCAAGGCGCTCGAGGCCCATGTTGCCCTCTGCGCCCGCGACGAGGCGGCTGCCAAGGCCCTCGAGACCGTGAAGGACATGGACCTGACGGCCCTGCTGCTCGTTTCGGATGTCATCCTGACGGACGACGACCCCGATGCCGCGAACGTGACCGGCAGCGGTACCGCCTTCCCCGGCCTGCGCATCGAGGTGCGCAACGCCGAGGGCGTGAAGTGCCCGCGCTGCTGGATGCACTCGACGAAGGCCAATGCGGACGGCCTGTGCCCGCGCTGCGCCGCCGTCATGGCGGAGCTGGACCTAGGGAACCTCTGAATAAATCGGCTGCGGCGCTCAGCGGGTCTTTCGCCCCAACTTATCGGTTTGAAAATCTTGAAATATTGCGCAGCCGTTGGCGGCTTTG
>QWCE01002519.1_pt1 | contig 22650 bp, 14 predicted proteins | sample 1972531 | NCBI WGS metagenome assembly QWCE01 (sample SAMN09866716, study PRJNA288562) | Human gut metagenome isolate term4_stool, whole genome shotgun sequencing... | reverse complement strand
CAAGCCAATGCAATCGGTTTCATTAAAGACCAGTTCGCCGCTTTGTTAACGATCCCGATCCCGAGCACCGCACCAATCAAAATGTGGGTGGAAGAAACCGGCAGTCCCAGCAGCGAAGATCCCATAACTACCGCCGCAGCTGAAAGCTCTGCCGCGAATCCCGAGGCCGGGTGCATTTCGGTAAGCCCAGAACCCACGGTTTTAATAACATAGCGGCCAATGAACCACAGACCTGCAATCAGCGCGATTCCCAAGGTGAGCATGACTGCTCCCGGGACAGCACTCTCAGTAGAAATACCCCCGGTTCGCAAGACGTCTAGCACCGCGATGAACGGGCCAATAGCGTTGGCGATATCGTTCGATCCATGTGAGAAAGCGAACGCGGAAGCGGTAAAGACCTGCATCCATGAGAACAACAGGAACGTTGAGCGGGAAAGATCACGCCGCTTGAGGGAACGGGCAAAAATGAATACTGCCATCCAAACTGCTGCCGCCAGCATTGTCAAGATCAGGACATTCCCCAGCATAGATAGGTTAATATCCAGGTTATCCAGCCCTTTAAACAGCATGAGAGAACCAATGATGATCGCTCCAAATGCCGCCAACAATGGCACCCAAGTATCTAGGGCTTTATGGGCGTTGACATCATCTTTTTCTCGGTTGATACGTTCTAGCTCTTTGAAGTAGTCAGATTCCAGATCAGAGGGATCATAGTCCCCCATATTCATAGTGGTGGCATCGCGTACCATCGCGTTGGTGTAGGAAACCTGCTGGATTTCATTGAGCCGCTCAAACCAGGCCTTATGGCGAGTACGCAGGTCTGCACGTTCCTGCTTGATTTCACGTAGACGCTGGTCAGCACGTTCGTTGTAAACCAGGATCGAGGATTTAATAGATTTGAATAAGATATAGGCCACTACCCCGCCCAATATCGGGGACAGCACCCAGGAGATCGCGATTTTCCCGATGCCTCCCCATTGCACCATGTTCCAACCCCCAGTGTGAGTGGTAAACCCTACCGTGAGGGCAGCCCCAACGATGCCGCCCACAATGGAGTGGGTGGTAGACACCGGCCAACCCATACGGGTCGCTAGCAGCAGCCATACTGCCGCCCCTAGCAGGGAAGCGGTCATGATTAGCGCAAAGTCCATAGCCTGTAGATTTGAGATGGCCGATAGGTCTACGATTCCCGAACGCACCGTATCGGTTACTTCTCCCCCCGCAATTACTGCCCCGGACACCTCAAAAATCGCGGCCACTACTAGGGCTTGCTTCATTGATAGGGTTCCGGCGCCTACAGATGTCCCGAAAGAGTTGGCCACATCGTTACCGCCGATATTAAAGGCCATGAACACGGCAAAGGCGATGGTTATTACTAACAGTAACGCTTGATCGGTTTCTCCTACGTAATCGAAAGCCCAAAAAATGAACCAGATGGCACTGCCCAAGAGCAGGCCACCGAAAGCCAAATGCCAGTACACATCTTTTTTCGCCAGTTTTTGGAAAAAAGTCAGCTGTCCCAAAGGTGCTTCCACCTCTGTAGGAGGCATATCGGTTTTAGTCACGGGATTAGCTCCCTTCAGATGAGAAATATTAACTTTCACCTGGAAGCTAACAACCTAAGGTTACCTATTGGTTAACAAAGTGGAACCGCAGGGAAAACTGCCAAGAGGAAGAGCAACCCAAGGAATATGGGAATACCTGCGTTTTCTCTCATCCTGTGACCGCGAAACCAGTATCGGTGACTGGACGGCTACCTTCTAGGTTCCGGTGTCGCGCGACTGGTTATCCATAATCCGTTGCCGTTCAGCGCGTTCCTTCCGCCGCCGCATCGCCCGTTCGCGCGGTCCTTCGATGCTGACAAAGGGGCGGGAGGCGCGCAAGGTAACGTCTACTTTCCAATGTCGCCACAACCAAAAGCCCACTATCAACGCAACCAGTAAGGAAGCTATGGCGCCCACCCCTAGTGACCAACGCGGTCCCCAATGTTCGGCCACCCAACCGATTATTGGCGCCCCAATCGGGGTGGTCCCTAGGAAGAAGAGGAAATAAATAGACAGTACCCGCCCTCTGATTTCTTCCGCGGTAGAAACTTGGATAGTGGCGTTAGCGCTGGTTAGCAGATTCAACATTACGAATCCGGTGGGGATAAGTAAAAGAGCAAACACCTCATAGGTGGGAGCTAGCGCGAGCGCGCCCTCTAAAACTCCAAATAGAATGGCGGATACCACCACGGTAAATACGCGGGGCTGACGCCGTCGGGCTGCTTGCAGGGCTCCCGCCAGGGCACCGATCGCCATAATCGAGCCCAATAAGCCATATTCACCTGCACCTTTACCGAATACTCGGGTAGCCATGACCGCTTGGGTGAGCTGGAAATTTAATCCCAATGCGCCCACTACCGTGAGAATGGCGATAATCGCTTTAATGTCGGTACGGTTTTGCACATAACGCAGCCCTTCGCGCATCATCCCCCGGGTTTGGGAAGTCTTTTCCGGACGATAAAGTCGGGCAGGATCCATCAGCGACAAGCCGAGGACCGGAACGATAAAGAGGACGAAGTTGGCGATAAAAACCCAGCCCGGCCCGATGCCAGCGATCACAAACCCGGCGAGTCCCGGACCGATCAGACGTGCCGAGTTGAAAGCGGTAGAGTTTAACCCCACCGCATTAGGGAGGTCTTCTTTAGTGACCAGTTCGGATACGAAAGCTTGCCGTGCCGGGGAGGTTAGGCAATCTGCAACCCCGGTTATCAGGGCGATTATGTAAATGTGCCAGAGGGCGGCGACTCCCGTTAGCAGTAAAATTCCAGTTAGGAGCCCGCAGAGGGCAACTATGCATTGGCAGATCTGAATGATGCGGCGTCGATTGAAGCGGTCAGCCACCATTCCCGCCGGTATCGACAGCAATAACTGCGGCAGGAATTGCAGCGCAGTGACTACCCCGACTGCAAATCCGGATTGGTCGGTGAGTACCATCAGCACTACCCAGTCTTGGGCTACTCGCTGCATCCAGGTGGCGGTGGAAGCAAAAATATTAGACACCCACCAGAGCCGATAGTTGTGGTATTTGAAGGAGGTAAATGTCCGCGACAAAACCTACCTCCTTATACCTGATAATTTACAACCCTGCTTGTTTAGCCTAGCTCTATTGGAATACTGCCGCAGCTTTCCACGCTTTCAGCGTAGCGACGCCAGCTGCAGGTAGGTTTCAAGGAGCAAAATGCGGCGTTTTACCTGTTGAAAGCAAGCCTCCCGAAAACGATTTACTAGCTGAATAACTGAGATGAGGGAGCTAGTGACCGGATGCACGCTAATGGTTTTTGGCGCTAACCTTGCTGTCCGTTAAACTATGGGGGTGCTTTGACATTGGAGATGTCGCATAGTGGCCTAGTGCGCTCCCCTGCTAAGGGAGTTGGGGTGGATAGCCCCTCGAGGGTTCGAATCCCTCCATCTCCGCTGGTGAATACGGTTTAGCTTTGTCAGCTTGCTCGGCTAATAACTCTTGTCCAAGAAAACTTCCCGGGACGAACACTCTATTCAATCACTTGGTAGTGGCTAACGCTCACTCTTTAGGTAAAAGGGCACGCCTTTTAGAAAACATTCCCCAGATCAAGCTACCTGCAAGGATTTGAATTTTTTGTACGCCCCCGCTCGGGTCATACCTAGATAGTCACCTATCATTTCCCAAGTTGCCCCCTCTGCCCTAGAACCCACCAGGCGGGTTAATACCCAAAAGGGTGTGTGGCCGGAATGTTAGAGAGTGGTTTAGTGTCCTGCCCTGCCCTCGCGGGTGTGGAGAGATCTGAAGCGCACACTTGACAAAATCCCCCCCCGCGAGAATCAGATGTAATGAACAGTGAAAATAATTCGGAGAATTATTGACCCGCTTTTGGCAATACAGCCGCGTTATTCTCATCTTTCAGGTAATGATTTGTAGGGTTCAGATTAACCATAGAATCCTGCAGATTTATTTAGTGTCCGCATCTATGGAAAGTAAGTACTCATGTCTGAAAATCAGCCTCTGGAAGTTCAGAATCCTCAGGGACAGTTTACGCAGCCAGCGCCAACTCCGCAGAAGAAATCGGGGCTAGGAATTGCGTCTCTGGTTCTTGGAATTATTGCGATAGTAGGTTCTTGGATTCCAATTCTTAATAACATTTCTTTCTTACTAGCCATTATCGGTCTAATCCTGGGAATCGTAGGCATAGTTTCTATCCGCAAAGGGAAAGTTGGAGGGAAAGGTCTTACGATTGCTGCCGTTGTCATTAACGTTATTGCGATCGTAATCGTTGTTTGTACTCAATGGGTGTTCGGAAAAGCGCTTGATGAGGCCACGAAAGACCTCAATGCTGGGTCTACCGTTGTCGCTACCAGCGAGAAAGCAGACGCCGGAGACTCCAAGAAGACCGATAAAAATGCAGACAACAGCAAGCTGGCTGTCGGAAATGCCGTTACTTTAGACAATGGTTTGCAAGTATCGGTAGATTCCAAAACCGAAAAAACTGATCAGGCAGGTAATAAATACCTACTGGTGACAGTAAGTTACAAAAACACCGGTTCGGAACCGGTAGATTACGCCAGTTACGATTGGAAACAGACCTCTTCGTCAGGGAATATGGAAGATCCGGAAATCGCTATCCTTGACGAAGAACCGTTGAGCGATGGAACTCTAAAACCCGGCGGCACTGTTAGCGGGATTGTTCCAGTTAAAACTGACGCAGCCAGCATTTCCTATTTCGGGAATCTTTTTGAAAAAGAAGCCGCGGCAACCTGGCTATTCAACTAATTTCTAAAATAACAACCCATTTTTCATCATTCTTTTTTGGCTACCTCTTGGCTGCACAGTCAGGAGGTAGCCAAAAGTTTTTTGGGGAAAGCTAAGATCTCAGCTGTTTCTTTGAGTACACCAACCTCCTCCACGGGTACAGTTTTACCGGTACACGAGAAGAAGGCTGTAGTTCGAGTTGTGGTTACGGTTGTGCCTTTGCAGCCCAGCCGAGGGCGGGAACCAATCTTTATTCTTACCGCACCTGAGCGGACATAAAATATCCCCGAGGCTGCTCGTTTCAGCCCCGGGGATATCTGATTGCTTACGGGAAAGCGGTTCCCTAGATTTCTTGAGTACGGCGACGACTGGCGGCGACCAGTCCCACTCCAGTGATTACCGCTAGGGAGTTCAACGCCAACAAGGTAGTTATCGATACTCCGGTTACCGGCATTTGCTCGCCGGCAGCCGGTTTCCCGGTGTTAACCTCTTTAACTACGACAGTTTTAATGGTCTTCTTTCCTTTGGGGTTCGTCGACAGTTGCTCGCCTACTTCGAATTGGAAGCTGGCACGCTCACCCCATTCGTTGGTAGCGATAATGGTGTGGATACCTAGCTCCCGTGGTGCCTGCACGGACACCACGAATTCGCCTTTACCTACCGCCGGATGTACCCCCAGATCAACTACGGTTGAATGCATAGTGACCTGGTTCTGACTACTAGGGCTAAATCCAGTGAAACGTACCTGGAACGTAGTACCAGGGAGGAACTTGCTCTGCCCATTAACCGATTTGGCTGCCTGTACCTGATGGTAGAGGTGGTATTCTGCCTGGGCAGCTGCCAGCTGGGCTTGAGCTTCCCGATTAACCGCGGTGGCTTCCTCCAAGATATCCTGCGCAGCTTGAGCCAGTCTCGCGAGTTCATCTGCTTCTTTCTGCGCCTCCTCGGCAGCGGTAGCTGCGTCACGATAGGCAGTAAAGGAAGCGGGCAATCCCAGATTGTTGAGGTCGTTATCGGTAGCGTCTAGCCCCTTCTCCAAGGCGTTCTGCCCATCGATAGCCGCTAGTTTATCCGCTAGTGCCTGCTTGGCTTCCGCTTGTTTTTGCAGGTCGGCAGCTACCTTAGTGACTGCTTGCAACTCCTGGCTGGCAGCCTCGGCCTCCGCCTGAGCCTGCTGCCAGTCTTGGGTAGCCTGGTCAGCTAGTCCAGCTGCCTGATCGTGAGCTATCTGCTGCTCGACAAGTGGATTTAGCGCCTGTTGCGCGTTTGCACGCTCGCTTTCAGCCCGGTTGGCAGTCTCCGCAGCCTGCTGGTTTGCTGATTTTGCGTCCTCGAGAGTCTTATCTGCTGCCGCTTTAGCTTCCTGTGCCTGCTGGAGTGCCTGGGTGGCCGTTTCTAGCTGGGTGGCAGCTGCTTGAGCTGTGGCTTGCGCCTGGGTCAAAGCTGCTTTAGTCTCGGCCAACTCTTGCTGCGCATTTCCTAACGCCGTGCCTTTAGCCAGCTCTTCTAGTTCTTTCTCCTTCTCTAGTTGCGCTGCTTCTTTGTCTTTAACATCCTGCTTTGCCGTTTCCAGGGCTTTCTGCGCGGTAGCTAATTCTGCCTTAGCATTCTCGAGGGCGCTCTTAGCGTCAGTAACAGCCACTGTAGCTGCCTGGACTGCCTGCTCTTTTTCCTTAGCCACGCCCTCGGCAGCCTTCTTATTCTTCTCCGCCGCCGCAACCTTCTCTTTTTCGCTTTCTACTGCCGCAGCGGCGTCAGCTTCTTTGCTTTGAGCGTCCTTCCAGGCACTATCCTTTTCCTGGGTTTTAGCTTTCGCGGCTGCAAGCGCGTTTTCAGCAGGCGTTATCTTATCACCTGCGGTCTTAGCCGCTGCTTGTAGGGCTGCCAGTTTTGCTTTCGCCTCCTGCAGTTTCTTCTGCACGCTCTGCAGATTAACCGAGTTGTAATACTCCATAAACCGTTTTTCGTATTCATCAACGGTATAGGTTTTTTCTCCCTGCCGGACTCCGCTATACACCTCGCCCCAAACAGCTCCATATTTAATCCCCTCACCTGCAGCACCCGCAAAACCGGTGGCAGTAGAGTGACCCACGATATTGAGATAATGTCCCACATCGGAATATATACTGGGGTACTTCTGGAAAATCTGATACGAGGACATAGTCGCCATATCGGGATGCTGCTTCAAAGCTTCTTCATAGATGGACTTCTCGTCGTACCACCTAAATACCGGATCGCTCTTGCCCCATGCCAGGTTTTCTGCCACCCCAAAGGCACTAGAATGTTCAATCTGGTACCTCGACCAGTTGGCTTGCGACTGGGCAATCGCCATTAAGCGGTCAGTAATCACGTAATCGTCAAGCTTTTCGCCATTGCGTCCACCTTTGGCGCGATATTGATTAACTACCCGTACCCAGGCGATGGCCTCTTTCATATTGTCTAAATTGGTAGTGTCATTGGTCGCTCCGGGTTTCAAAGTGCCGTTCACCAAGGTGCCATCATCAGCGGTAGTGGTTTTATCATTCAAAATCTCAAGAGCATCCGTGGCCCCTACGCTTTCGAAGAACCCGAAGCTGCCTTGCTTGAATTTTTCGTCAGCTTCTTTCACCGCTTTTTCAGCGTTTGCTACTTCTGCTTCGGCTGCTTTTACCGCTGCGTCGGCTTGCTGTTTCTTTGTCTTCGCTTCTTCGAGATCTTTTTCTGCTTTAGTTTGTGCGGCTTTCGCCTCATCCGCAGCCTTCTTGGCAGCCGCAGTTTCACCCTGGCGGGTCGCTAAAACCGCCTCAGCTTTACTCTGCTCTGCTTGCGCGGCTTTTACCTGTTCCCCAGCAGTCTGCACTGCCTGGTCTGCCGCAACTTTATCTCTCTGAGCTTGCTCAACTGCTGCCTGTTTTAATTGCAGCTCGTTTTGCGCAGCCGGGACTGCCTGTTGAGCGTTTTCTAGCGCTAGTTGCCGTTGCTCAACATTGTTCTTAGCGGCCGTCACCTGTGCTTTAGCTGCCTCTACCGCTGCCTGTGCGTCCTTTAACGCCTGCTCGGCGTCCTCACTCAGCTGTTTAACTTTGGCTTCTAACTCGCTAACTTTTTGTTCCTTGGCGCGTACATCAGCTTCGGCATCTTGTTTTGCTTGGGTAGCCTGATTGACCGTTTCCGTGGCGGATTGCAAATTCGTAGCCGCAGTTTGCGCGCCTGCCTGTGCGTCTTGCAGCGCTTGTTGCGCTGCGGCCACCTTGGCATCTGCCTCTTGCTTGGCTTTTTCAGCGGCCGCTACCTTGTCCTTGGCTGCCTGCAGCTGCCTCGCATCGGGAGCAGGATTATCCGCGACTGCTTTATCTGCTTCCGCCTTTGCTTGCTCGGCTTTAGTCAGAGCTTCACCCGCAGCTTTTGCGGCGCTCTCGGCAGCTGTTTTCTTCTCATTTGCTTTATCAAGCAGGCTGGCAGCATCACTTGCCGCTTGATCACTCTCTTTTTGTGCTTTAGCTAGGGCATCGAGGGCGTCTTGCTTCGCCTTTTCACTGGCTGCAGACTTTTCTCCGGATTTTTCGGCAGCTTCCTGCGCTTTCTTTGCAGCTACTTGCGCTTGAGTTTCCGCCTCTGCAGCCTTATTTGCGCTCTCTTGGGCAGTATTCTTCGCGGATTCCAGGTTCTTTTCCGATTGAATTTTTGGATTGGTTTGCTGATTTTGCTGTTCACCGCTCGCGGGATCAGCGGGCACGGTAGGCTCGGGAGCGGCTTGCGCGATCCCCGTGGCCGGCAGAGTTCCCGCCAACGCCAAAGCGAATCCGGTAGCAGTTAGTTTTGCGGCATGCTGCTTCATTGCTCGTAAATCTCCTTTAGGTCACCCCTCAATGACCTATCTCAACCCTCAACTTTGAAAATGGAGTGCCCACTAGCAGTGATGAAAATCACCAGGACAAACGGTTAAAATTTTATCAGATTGAGCAATATCCCTCAACGGACGTAAGTCTCACTAGCACTGCGGAGGGAAAACCTTCCCTTGCTATCAGCTTTGAACTGCCCCTACCACCAGCGCTAAAATAAAAAATCCTCAGTGCCTGCAAGCACTGAGGTTTTAAGCTCCCCCAACTGGATTCGAACCAGTAACCCTTCGATTAACAGTCGAATGCTCTACCGTTGAGCTATGGGGGATCGACTTGAATAAGCCTACCGTGAGAGGGCGAAAACTTCCTAATCTTCGCGTCTCAGAACAATTCCCAATTTTTGTTCCCACTCACTCACTACCGAACGCAAATACTGCTGGTCATCAGGGTTTTTGAAGCTTGATATCGGCGGATGTAAACGTAAATTGCGGTTATCGTCACGCAATATCTGTGCGCTAACTCTCTGTCCGGAAGGCAGCTCTAGAGGGGTAATAAACACCTGCGCCTCGCTCAGCGCCTCCCGGATGATGTCCATGAAGTTGTGTTTGGGAGCTTCAATCGGGGTAAGAACCAGATCTTTGCCCTCATGGAAAACAATCCGCAGCGTTCCCGCCTCGCTATCCCAGCGGGCGTGAGAAACTTCATCCCAGCCAAAACGCGACTTTACCTGCCCAGATTCCACTTCAGTTAATGCCTGCATGGTCACAACCAGGAAGCGATCCTCCGCTACCGTTAGGAATTCAAAAACTCTATCCGAGGAGGTCAAGACGGCTTTTACCGCATCCGGGATCCTGCGCCCCCGCAATTTTCGCAAAATGTTAGTCACGTTCCCCACCCTAGACAAAATTCAATATTCTGCCCACCATCCGGTAGGCTAGATTCGCCCCGTTAGCTCAGTTGGTTAGTAGCAGCGAACTCATAATTCGTGGGTCGCGGGTTCAAGTCCCGCACGGGGCACCCCTGCCTTCCCGGTTTCCAACGTCCTCGGCCTCTATATTCAGCGGTGATGAGGGCGAGTTTGCACCCTCATCACCACCAGCGATTATCCCCGTTAAGCTCGCAAAGTCGCCTTGAACTTCTTCGCGGTAGCCTTAATAATCCGGGTGCGCACCGCTTGAATCTCACCGGCACTCAGCGTGCCTTCCCGGGAGCGAATCTTCACCGAGAACGCCAGTGACTTCTTGCCCGCGCCTAGCTGCTCACCGCTGAAAACATCGAAAAGACGTACTTCTTCCAGCAGGTCTCCCGCCTGTTTCTCAATCACCTGCTGCACGTCAGCCGCGGGAATATCCGCATCGACTACCAGCGCAATATCTTCTTTTGCGGGCGGGAAGGACGATACCGACTTCACCTGCAAATCTTTCTTAGGCATCGCGGCAGTGAACTTCTCGAAGTCGATCTCGAAAGCGCATGCAGATTCCGGCAAGCCAAAGTTGCGGCAAACCGCCGGGTGGAGCTGCCCAGCCAAACCAACGCAAGCGCCCCGCACCACGATCCGCGCGCACCGGCCCGGATGGAAAGGCGCGACTGCCTCCGGCGAGTCCGGCTCGCCCATCATATTGTCATTAGCTACCCGCTGACGTCCATCTTTACCTTGTACGCGCATCGGTACCGCTAACGTTTGCGCCACTGTCTGCACGAACGCCACTGCGTCCGCCCAATCATAAGAGCGTCCACCGCCCAGCGCGCCGGCCAGTTCCGCCTGTCCCACTAGCACCCCAGCAATATGTTCTGGCTGGTAAGGAACGCCCTTTTCGAGGGCGCGCTGCTGGTCAGGATCCGGTTTTTGCTCGACCCCGAAAGAACCGGTGAGCTGCGTTCCCATTCCTCGGGTCACTAAACCGGTCTCAAATATCGCGCACTGCTCATTACCGCGGGCGATATTGCGCTGGGCTACCCCCAGCAAAGTATCAAGCAGCGAAGTGCGCAGCAGAGGTTGATCATCTGCTAGCGGATTAGCGACCCGCACCGCTTGACGCCGCACATCCTTTTCTCCTAGCAGTTCGCTATCAAACACGTCCTCGGAAATAAAGGGATAGGAAAGCACCTGCACCAAGCCGCCTTGCGCGAGCGAGCGCCCCACGTCACGGCGAGCCCGCTGTTTAGGGGTGTAGCCACGTCCGGCAATCGGGCGCGGCCTGCGCGAAGGAATCGTGTCATAGCCGGCCAGGCGAGCAATTTCTTCTACCAAATGCGCCGGTCCGGTTAGATCTGGGCGCCAAGAAGGCGGCTGGGCAATGACATTGCCCTCTGCTACCCGCACTTCACATCCCACGTCTTTTAGCAGACCAGTGATGGTTTCCTGATCATATTCCACCCCGGTTAGCCGTGCCGGTTCATGCAGCGGCATTACGATTTCCGCGAACGGCTCGGTGTTATTGAGGTCGCTGACTCGCCCACTGTCGGTGCCCCCGCCGTATTCCACCAAAATGTCCACTACCCGCTGGGCAGCTACCGGTGCCAGCTCAAAGTCCACGCCACGCTCAAAACGTTTGGAGGCTTCCGTGGGCAGTTTATGTCGCCGCGCAGTACGCGCAATCGAAGTGGGCTGGAAATGTGCCGCTTCTACCATCACGTTCACCGTATCGGCAGTCACCTCGGTGGAGGCGCCTCCCATTACTCCTGCCAAGCCCAGCACGCGGGAGCCTTCCTGACCCTGCGGGGAGTCGGTGATCAGTAGATCTTCGGGATCTAAGGTGCGCTCGACCTCATCAAGGGTAGTTAGCTTTTCGCCGGCTTTCGCCCGGCGAACTACAATCGGTTCGCACACTTTATCCAAGTCGTAGGCATGCAGGGGTTGTCCCAAATCCAGCATCACATAGTTGGTGGCATCTACCGCCAAAGAAATAGAACGCATACCTGCCTGTTCTAGGCGGCGCACCATCCAGTCCGGAGTTCCCGCTTTGGCATCAACGCCAGTCACAATGCGGGTAACGAAACGATCGCACCCAACTTTGCCATTAACGCCAGCCTCATCTGCGATTTTCACCGAAAAACCATCGTCACTGACCGCCGGGACTGCCCCAGAAGGAAGGTTTTCCGCCAACCCCAGATCGGTAAATTTAGCGCCGGTGGAATGGGCGTATTCGCGCCCCACCCCGCGCATTGCGAAACAGTAGCCGCGATCAGGGGTGATATTGATTTCTAGGGTTTCTTCCCCTAATCCCAGCAGTTCAATTACCGATTCTCCGGGAGCGGGTAATTCCCCAGCCGCCGCCTTTTCGGGCAGTAACTGCTCCAGGACGATAATGCCGTTATGGTCGTCGCCAATCCCCAGCTCCCGCTGAGAACAAATCATCCCGTCAGAAATATGTCCGTAGGTTTTACGGGCGGAAATCTGGAAATCACCGGGCAATACTGCTCCCGGCAGCGAGACCACTACTAAATCTCCAACTTTAAAGTTGTGGGCGCCGCAAATAATTCCGCGACTGGGCAGTTCGGAGGGCTCTTTGCCTTCCCCGGGACGGTCGTTAAATTTGCCGACATCTACTCGGCAATAGTTAATGACTTTCCCATTGGATTGTTCTTTGGCGTCCAAGGTTAATACTCGCCCGGCCACCAAGGGGCCGATTACCGCGGCTGGGTGAATAGCTTCCTCTTCCAAACCTACCTTCACCAGGTCATAGGAAAGCTGGTTGATATCCGTGCCTGGCACTACCTCGACGTGATCTTTAAGCCAATCAAGCGCTACAAATGGCATTGCTAGTTTCCCCTTCCGGTAGTGCCGAACTGTTTAGAAAATCGCACGTCACCCTCGACAATATCGTGCATATCGGTGATTCCATGCCGCAGCATCAAGGTGCGTTCAATGCCCATCCCAAAGGCAAACCCAGAATAAACATCCGGGTCAATTCCACAGGCTACCAGTACATTCGGGTTGACCATGCCGCAACCGCCCCATTCGATCCAGCCCGGGCCGCCTTTCTTTTGCGGGAACCACAGATCCATTTCTGCGCTGGGTTCGGTGAAAGGGAAGAACGAGGGACGCAGCCGGGTTTTCGCTTCCATCCCGAACATAGATTGTGCGAAGTGATCCAAGGTACCCTTCAGATCCGCCATAGTCAGACTTTTATCCACCGCCAGGCCTTCTACCTGGTGAAATACCGGGGTGTGGGTGGCGTCTAGTTCATCGGCGCGGAATACTTTTCCCGGGCATGCAATATAGACTGGCACTCCTCGCGATAGCATCACTCGCGCTTGGACTGGCGAAGTGTGCGTGCGCAGCACCAGGTTACCTTCCCCCGAAGTCTCTCCTCCCAAAGAGCGACCATCTATATAGAGGGTGTCCTGCTCTTGACGCGCCGGATGATCTGGATCAATGTTGAGGGAATCAAAGTTAAACCATTCATGCTCGACTTCCGGGCCTTCCGCGATTTCCCAACCCATAGACACAAAAAAGTCGGAAATATCTTCCATCAGGGTTTCGAGGGGATGGCGGGCTCCCTGCGGGTAGCGCCCGGCCACCTGGGTTACGTCCAGAGCTTCCGCCGCCAGGGTTTGGGCTTCTTTTTCCTTTTCGAGGACGCAGCGCCGCTGATCATACGCGACGTGCAACTGTTTCTTGGCACCGCCCAGATTCTTTCCCGCCTGAGCTTTGTCTTTCTTTTCGAGGTTGCGAATCTCCCGGTTAGCCAGGATGATCGGGGCGTTATCCCCCAGGTGCGCTCCCCGCGCCCTCTTTAAATCGTCTAGTGAGCCCGCCGCAGAAAAATCCGCTTTCGCGGCCTCAACTGCCCGAGCTATCCCCTCTTGATCTAACGGAGAAATAGGTGTGGTCGCCTCAGACACTGGTTCACCTTTCTTGAATAATTCTTTCCCTTTATGTCTTCCACTCTAGTTGCCGAGCAAATTCCGGGGTAATTTACGCCCGCTAAGCGAAACTCTTAGAGATTTCGCGTCTGTTGGGGCATTAAAAACCCAAGATTATCGGTGGGAACGCCATTAATATGTAGAATGGAATCACACTTGCAATTGAGGAGGCATTTTGGCGACCCTAGCTGGAAAAACGAAAGTTGATCTCGTTGTGCCCTGCGTTGATATCGGCGCCATTAATTCTGCTTTGCTGCGCGATATGACGGTGCTGCTAGCCCAGGCCGGGGTTAGCGTGGTTTACACCGTTCACCTCGAAGATCATCCGGAAAATCTGATTTCCACGATTAAGGAAACCGACGCGGCAGTTTTACCGCTCCTGCCTTTAGATCAGAACACTCTGGAACAGCTAGAACAGTGTGGAGCTACGGTTCTTGACTCCTTGACGCAAGGCAAGGATCGGCAAAATCCAACCAGTTTAATGACCTTCCAAATGGTGAAAATCCAGGTAGATGCCTTGGCATCACGTAATCGACGCAACTTGGCTTTCGTGCATTGGCGCGGAAAATACCCGGAAGAGACCGCTACCGTTTACTACTTCTTTGCTCAAATGGCTTGCCAGGTGGCGGGACTTTCTGCGCCCACCCAACTGGTGCTTCCCCAAGATCCAGAGAACATCCCTTCCTATCTTTTGGGGGCTTTGCAAAAACATCCAGGCTTAGATGGGTTCTGCGCGATTGACGATATGGCCGCCATGGCGGTTGTTCATGGCCTGCGCGAATGCGGCAAGATGGTTCCCCAGGACGCTTCGGTAGTTGGGGGCTTCGATTCGCCCTCGGGGCAGGTTTCCCGTCCGCCCCTAGCGTCGGTGGTAGTAGATACCCCGGCTTTGGCCTATCAAGAGTTAATGCATATCGCGCAGCGCGAGGGCGGCGATCTAGATTTAGGTAAAGCCCCCAGCGGTCAGATTTTACAATACGTTGCTCGCGAGTCTGTCTAGAGTCTTCTTCACTAAGTGAGCCCGGCCGGTCAATAACCCGCCCCTGCCCGCGTAGGATAGAAGCATGAATGAATATCCAGGACTTAGCCTTAAAGAACTTGCAGAACGCGCCCCATTAGGTAATCAGGAAGCCGGAAAAATCAGTCCCGAGCTTGACGTACCTAAAAATATCGAACGCCCGGAGTACCTTTTCCATGACGGCCCTGAAAAGGTAACTGCTTCCGACACCAAATCCGCGGAAACGGTGGAAAAAATTCGCGCCGCCGGACAGATCGCGGCCGATGCCCTCGCAGCGGTAGGTAAAGCGATTCGACCCGGGATAACTACGGATGAACTCGATAGAATCGGTCACGAATATATTGTTTCTCAGGGAGCATACCCGTCCTGCCTAAACTATATGGGTTTTCCAAAATCGCTGTGTACCTCGGTGAATGAAGTTATTTGTCACGGGATCCCGGACGATAAACCCTTACAGGAAGGCGATATTGTCAACGTGGATATCACCGCCTATAAAAACGGAGTACACGGGGATACCTGCGCCATGTTTAGCGTGGGGCAGGTAGATAAAGAATCTGAGTTGTTGATGGAACGCACCTATAACGCGATGATGCGCGGGATCAAAGCCGTGAAGCCGGGGCGGGAAATAAACATTATTGGGCGGGTAATCAGCGCCTACGCTAAGCGATTCCGTTATGGAGTGGTACGTGATTTTACTGGTCACGGCGTGGGAGAGGCGTTCCATTCCGGTCTGATTGTCCCTCACTATGATTGCGCACCCTCCTATAACACCGTAATGGAGCCGGGAATGGTGTTTACTATCGAACCGATGCTCACTTTAGGTACAATCGAGTGGGAACAGTGGGACAACGACTGGACAGTAGTAACTAAGGATCGTTCCCGAACTGCCCAGTTTGAACACACCGTTGTGGTAACTGAATACGGCGCAGAAATACTGACTCTGCCTAGCAAGGAGTAACAAATGGCTATCGCATTTGGCATTGATATCGGCGGATCTGGAGTTAAAGGAGCTCCGGTCGATTTAGAAACTGGAGAGTTAACCCAGGAACGTTTCCGGATAGAAACCCCCTACCCGGCAACTCCGGAAGCGGTATCAAAAACTGCGGCGGATGTCCTAGCTCATTTTGACCTTCCCGAGGACGTGCCAGTGGGGGTTTGTTTCCCGGCTCCCCTTCCCGCAGGAATAGTGCCTTTCATCGCTAACCTGGATCAAGAATGGGTAGGCTGTGACGCAGGGGAAGTGTTCTCTAAAGCGTTCGGGCGCAAGGTTGCGGTTCTAAACGATGCTGATTCTGCTGGGGTTGCGGAGCAAGCATATGGAGTTTTTAAAGATCAGCCAGGGGTCACTATTTTTACTACCTTAGGAACCGGAATTGGAACTGCCCTGTTTATTGATGGAGTGTTAGTTCCTAATACCGAGCTAGGGCATATCGAAGTTGACGGTCATGACGCGGAAAGCCGGGCAGCTGCCTCCGTGCGTAAACGTGATGATTTGCGTTGGAAGAAATGGGCGAAACGCCTGACCCGCTACTACCAGGAACTAGAGAAACTGTTTAGTCCGGATTTATTTGTAGTAGGCGGGGGTGTTTCTCGTAAACACGAGAAGTTCTTGCCACTATTGGATATTAAAACCCCGATTGTTCCGGCGGAATTGCGCAATACCGCCGGGATTGTAGGGGCAGCGGTTACCGCCAGTAAAGCCGCTAAGTAAATCCTCCTAACCTTAGGGCGCGTCCACTCTTACCCTTCGTTTAGTCATTTGGGTAAGGTGGGCGCGTCCTCTCGCTTTTATTGGGAGTTGCTCCCACTGGGGGAGGGCTGCTCGCTAGGCTGCTCGCTGGGCTGCTGACTTCCGGTAGGCGGTTCCTCTGATGGGGTTGGATTTTCAGCGGTAGGCCGGGTGCTGGCAGTAGTCTTCGTAGGCGTTGGCTCTCGGCTCGTAGTTTGAGTTTGCGAAGGCTCACTGGAAGTTGGCTCTTGTGTCTGGGGCTGACTGCGGGTAGTTTCCGGAGTTGAAGAACTGGTAGTAACCCTTTGAGAGGTAGTGGTTTCTTGCTCTGCCGGTGGCAAGACTTGTCGAGAGGAAATCATTAGCGCCACTACAACTACCGCTCCCGTCAGCAGCGCCACAATCGCAGTCACGATTCCCGCTACTTTCAACAGGCGGCGTTTATCGGCGCGCTCTTCCTCGTATTCTTGCTCTTCACGTAGTTTTTCCGCGTCGAGTTTAGGATCGTAGGATACCGGAACCCCTTGCGGGAAAGAATCAACTTGCGGGGTGGCAGCGGCCGGATCAATTGGAGGCAGCTTGGTAGTTGCCGCTCCCGAATCTGGATAGGGCTCCGTGGAACCGCCAGGTGTCCGAGTACCCGCCGCATGGGAAGGCACATAACCGGTGCTATTTGCGGCGGGAGCGTTAGCCGCCGGGATTGCTTCGGTTTGGGCATTTGCGGACATAGCGACGGCATCCCCAACGGCTGAGGGGGCGCCTGCAGGCGGATTTGGTACCGAGATTTTTCTTTGCGCGGCACTATCAACATCGGGCTGAGCTACCTGTCGGGTAATACGTCGATTAGTTTGACGTCCGCGTGGAACATAGGCGTTTGCCATCGCTCCCCCCGGCAGATACTCGGTAGGTTGATCGTCTGAGGCTCTATTGCTCATGGTGCTCCTACTTTCTGTCGCTAGCTACAGTCTAAGCTGTTACCAGCCTTATAAAAGAAAATCCCATAGCTGGTAGTGATTTTACCCAGCTTTTGACAGGACTATTCCCACTAAACCCGGGTAGGCTAGAAACTAAGTAATCGTTTTTCACTATCGTCAAAGGAGAGCTACACGTGAGCGAAGAATATCGGATTGAACATGACACTATGGGAGAAGTTCGGGTTCCTAAGGATGCCCTCTATGCAGCCCAAACCCAAAGGGCGGTAGAAAATTTCCCAATCTCGGGTCGCACTCTTTCCAGCCACCATATTGCAGCCCTCGGTCAAATCAAACGAGCAGCGGCAATCGCTAACGCTGAACTGGAGGTAATCGATTCCGAAACCCGTGACGCGATCGTTAAAGGCGCCGAAGAGGTTATCGCTGGTAAACACGATGACCAGTTCCCGATTGATATTTTCCAAACCGGGTCTGGCACTTCCTCGAATATGAACACCAACGAGGTGGTCGCGACTTTAGCTACCGGCTTTAAGGGCAGCAAAGTTCACCCCAATGACCATGTGAATGCTTCCCAGTCCTCTAATGACGTGTTCCCCTCCTCGATTCATATCGCCGCTTATGAAGCCGTTGAGCACGCCCTACTGCCGAAACTAGATCAGCTGGCCACCAGCCTAGAAAAGAAAGCTGAAGAGTTCGCTAACATCGTCAAGGCTGGGCGCACTCACCTGATGGATGCCACCCCGATTATGCTGGGGCAGGAATTTTCCGGTTACGCCGCGCAGGTACGCAAAGGCATTGACCGGGTAAAGGACGCAGAAAAGAACCTGGCGGAGCTACCTTTAGGTGGCACGGCCGTCGGTACCGGGATTAACACTCCCGAAGGTTTCTCCGAGCGGGTAATTGCCCTGATCGCCGAAAATATGGATCTACCGTTCCGTCAGGCAGATAACCATTTCGAGGCGCAAGCTGCGCAAGATTCCCTGGTAGAAATGTCGGGGGCGCTGCGGGTGATAGCGGTTTCTTTCGTCAAGATTGCTAACGATTTGCGCTGGGCATCTTCTGGGCCGCGCTGCGGCCTCGGCGAAATCACTCTGCCAGATTTGCAGCCCGGTTCTTCGATTATGCCTGGCAAGATCAACCCGGTTTTGCCGGAGGCCACGGTACAGGTGGCTGCCCAGGTTATCGGTAACGATCAGACGATTGCTTTCGCGGGCGCGCAAGGCAACTTCGACCTCTTAGTAATGCTGCCGGTGATGGCAGTCGACCTGCTAGAATCGATTAACTGCCTGGGAGCAGTAGCCGGTCTGCTGGCAGAACGCTGCGTGGACGGCATCGTGGCTAACCCAGAGCGCTGCCTAGAATTGGCAGAATCTTCGGCTTCAATCGTTACCCCTCTGAACCGCTACATTGGCTATGAAAATGCCGCTAAAATCGCTAAGCACGCGGTGAAAGAGAAAATGACGGTCAAGGAATCGGCTCTGGATCTGGGATTTGTTGAGCGTGGGGAAATCAGTGAGGAAGATTTAGATAAAGCCCTCAATGTTGCAGATATGACTCACCCGAAAGCCAGCAAGTAACTAACTACTAACTAGGTCGCGCTTGCCAGTTATTATCACTGGCAAGCGCGACTTTATATTTTGTAAGTAACTACCACCGGGGCATGGTCGGAAAACCGCTGGTCGTAGGCCGTGGCGCGATCCACTTGCTGACTGCTTGCCGCCGCCGCTAGTCGTGGGGTGGCCAGCTGATAGTCGATGCGCCACCCGGCATCGTTATCAAAGGCTTTACCCCGCCACGACCACCAGGAATACGGCCCTTGCACCTGACCGGCTAGGGCGCGTACCACGTCAACCCAACCCTGCTCGCGCCAGCGATCCAAGAAGGCGATTTCTTCATCCAAGACTCCGGCGCGTTTATTGTGGTTCGGTTTCCAGTTTTTTATATCGAGCTCGGTATGCACCACATTGAAATCCCCGGCTACCAGCACTAGGGGTTCGGTATTCTCCGAGGACGCGGCCGGGGAGATAAGCTGCTCCAGCCGGTGCCCGATTCGCTCTAGATGTGCCATTTTATGGTCTTGTTTTTCAGATCCGACTTCCCCGGAATGAAAATAAGCAGAGATTACCCGCAACCGCGCGTCCTCACCCCCCTCGGTTTCATCCCTAGCTAAAACAGCTTCTAACCAGCGACCGCCATCTTGGGGAACCTCGACCGGTACCGTGTCCGCTTTGGAATCTTCTAGCTGCCAGGGCGAGGATTTACGCACCGCGACCGCTACTCCCGCCCGTCCTTTGAGCTGCGAAGCGTTTACTGCAACCTGCCATTTATCCCCAAAAAGTTCCTGGGTGATTTCTTCGCTAGCCCGTACTTCTTGCGCCAACACTACATCGGGATTTGCTTGTTCCAGCCAGGTATCCATTCCTTTACGGAACGCTGCCCGAATCCCGTTGACATTAACTGTGGCTATTTTGAGCATATTTCCCCTTTACCTTGCGCCTGCTACTATCTTTGGTGAGCGGCAAGTTTGGTTATATCAATTTTTTTGCTGTCGATTTGGCTGCGAATCCCTGCCAATTCGGCGGTGAGACTATCAGAAAACCTAGGAGCATATTCGCCCCAACCAGCGAGTTTAACTCCGGAGTTCTTTAGAGTTCCCCGGTAATCGCTCCCGGCAATCGAACCGGTTCGCAATTGTTTAAGCAACTTTTTTACGCACCCGGAAGGATCAACCACTGTCGAAGTGAGCACGTTGCTCTGTAGTTTTGGGGAGGCGGCGGCTAAATCTTGCCCGTTCCAGATAGCGATGGCTTCTTTTGCCGCGAGTCCCTCTACCGCGCCGGATTCACCTGGAGGTGCCATTACGAAAATAATGTCCACCTTTTTATCTGCTAATTTGAGTAGCTGGTCGCGCAGCTGCACACTGGTCACCTGAACTGGCTCGCCAGCGTTTTGATCCCAAGCGGCAAGTTTTACTCCCGAACCTTTAAACTGGTTATAGTACTCAATCCCCAGACGAAAGCTATTTGCCCAGGAAGATGGAGTATAGATACCGGGAGGATCGCCCGCTTCCTTAGCGGTTTTATCCGTCTCAAGGTCACTTATGGCTCCCACTAAACCACTTTTCGTGACGCCGGCAGCGGCATACCCGGCGAGGAAAGCTGGTTCCCGCAAATCAAAATCGATGCCACTGGCATTAGTTAACGCGTCCGTCTTTCCGACCGCTCCCATGACTGCAAAATTCATGTCTGCGTTATCTCTAGCAATCTGCAACAGAGCCCACGCAAATCCCGGTTCTAAAGAAAGCACATTTTTGCATTTCTTTTCCTGGAGTTTTCCCTCGATCTCTTCCGCGGTTTTCACGCTGAGATTAACGGCCTTAGCTAGTTGTTTGTTATCGGGATTAGCTAACTCCTCCCCCATAGCTTTCCCTAACGCCACGGCTCTTATATCTTGCGAATTCTGTTTTTCCACCACACAAAACGCTTTATTTACCTGGGTGTTTACCGGCGATGAGGTACTAGGAGTGACCTGAGGCGTGGAAGTACAGGCACCCAGAGTAAGCGCCAAAGCTGCTGCCCAGGTTAAAGCAGTCGAAACTTTCCAGATCCGCATAGAGAATTCTCCATCTAGTTGGCGTGTCTCATCGCGGTTTCCACCACGTTGAGCAGCAGATTCGCCCGAGTCATCGGACCGATTCCCCCCGGGTTCGGCGAGAGCCAGCCAGCTACCTGGTCAACGCCCTCTGCCACGTCGCCCTCCAGACGAGCCTTCCCGGTTTCCGGATTAACTGCGCCGCGGGAAACCCCCACATCCAGGACGGCTGCTCCCTCTTTAACCATCTCGGGTTTAATAATTCCCGCCGATCCCGCGCAGGCAACAATCACATCCGCTGCACGCGTATGGGCAGCTAAATCCCGGGTTCCAGTATGGCAACAGGTGACGGTGGCATTAACATCTTTGCGGGTCAGCATTAACGGCAGGGAACGTCCCACCGTGGTTCCCCGTCCCACTACGCACACTTGCGCGCCCGCTAACGGCACCTGGTAGTGCTGCAGTAAATCGATACAGGCTCTGGGGGTGCAAGGCAGCGGGGAGGTTACCGGTTCTTTAATCCGCAGCACCAGCCGTCCCAGGTTCATCGGATGCAGTCCGTCAGCATCTTTATCGGGATCGATCGCCTCCAACACCTGGTTAACGTCTACTTGGCGAGGCAGCGGCAACTGCACAATATAGCCGGTACAAGCCGGATTCTCGTTGAGTTTTTCAATCTCCGCTAATATCTGTGCAGTCGAAACGGTATCTGGAAGTTCCACCCGAATCGACTCGATTCCTACCTCGGCACAGTCACGATGTTTACCGGCCACATAGGAAACCGAACCCGGGTCACTTCCCACCAAAATAGTGCCGAGGCCCGGTTTAATCCCCTGTTCATGCAGGCGTTCCACCTGCTGACGCATTTCTTCTTTCAACTGCCGAGCCCGCGCCGCCCCATCCAGCAGCACCGCGTCCCCGCTCCAACCTTTACGCATTTCTTCTCCTTAGTTTGCGGAGCGGGCAGACCTTACCAGTCTGCCCGCTCCCTCATCGACTATTGATTGCGCTTTACGCTACCTGATTGAGTCCCACATACAACGGGAAACGTTTAATCAAAGCATTTACGCGCTCGCGATAGCTGGACTTATCGACATTGCCTCGGCAAGCATCCATCAGCACTCCGGCGATAATCTCGGCTACCTCGGTGAACTCTTTCTTACCGAAACCGCGAGTTGCAAGCGCCGGGGTACCAATCCGCAGCCCGGATCCTACCCGGGGAGGACGCGGATCGAAAGGCACCGTATTGCGGTTAATGGTAATTCCGGCTTCATGCAGCAAATCTTCGCCCTGCTGCCCATCTAGCTGGGAGTTACGCAGATCTACCATCACCAGGTGCACATCGGTTCCTCCCGTCAGTAAGGAAATCCCGCAATCCGCCACATCTGGTTGAGTTAACCGCTTGGCCAGAATCTTCGCTCCCTCTAAAGTGCGTTTTTGCCGTTCTTTGAAATCGTCACTGCCCGCGATCTTCATCGCCACTGCTTTCGCCGCAACTACATGCATCAACGGACCGCCCTGCTGGCCGGGGAAAACCGCGGAATTAATTTTCTTTCCGAGTTCCTTATCCCGCGACAGAATCATCCCGGAACGCGGCCCGCCTAAAGTCTTATGGACGGTCGTAGAAACCACATCGGAATACGGCACCGGGTTCGGGTGTAATCCCGCAGCTACCAGCCCCGCAAAATGCGCCATATCTGTCCACAAGTAGGCTCCGACCTCGTCCGCGATTTCTCGGAAAGCTTTGAAGTCTTCCTGGCGGGGGTAGGCCGACCAGCCCGCGATAATAACTTTGGGACGATATTTCAAGGCCGCATCGCGCACCTGATCCATATCCACCCAGCTACTTTCTTTATCTACCTGGTAGGCGGTGGCGTTATAGAGCTGACCGGAGAAATTGATTTTCATACCGTGGGTAAGGTG
>QWCE01002514.1_pt1 | contig 22710 bp, 19 predicted proteins | sample 1972531 | NCBI WGS metagenome assembly QWCE01 (sample SAMN09866716, study PRJNA288562) | Human gut metagenome isolate term4_stool, whole genome shotgun sequencing... | reverse complement strand
AATTAGTAAATATAGAAAAGATGAATTAATAAAGTTAATTGAAGAAGAAGAAAAAAACAAAGACGAAGAGAAAAAAGAAGCAAAAGAAAATGATCTTGGCGCAAAGTTTGACTGCGATGGCATTTTAGAAATCTTACCTGATGGTTTTGGGTTTTTGAGAACTCAACTTTATGAATCAGGAGATGATGATATTTATGTACCACCTAAACAGATAAAGATGTTTAGGCTAAAGACAGGCGACTACATTGAAGGCATTGCTCGTGAAAAACATGATAAAGACAAATTTTCTCCTTTAATTTTTGTGTCAACTGTCAATGGAATTAAACCAGCGGATGCTTTTAATAGAGATTTATTTGAAGATTTGACACCTATTTATCCAAATGAAAGGATTAGTGTAGAAACAGATTCGAAAAATATTTCTGGTAGAATTATAGATGTAATAAGTCCAATTGGTAGAGGCCAAAGAGGGCTTATTGTAAGCCAGCCAAAAGCAGGAAAGACTACCTTAATTAAAGACATAGAGAGATCTCTTGAAAAAAATTACGATGACCTTAAAATAATTGTTTTATTGATTGATGAAAGACCAGAAGAAGTCACTGATTTTATAAGGTATGTAAATGAATATAGAGATCCAGAAAATATTTTGATGCGTACAGAGGTGGCTGCTTCTACTTTTGATATGCCTCCACAAAGCCATATTGATATAGCTGAAATGGTTCTTGAAAGGGCAAAAAGGTTTGTAGAAGAGAAAAAGGACGTAGTTATCCTCCTTGATTCTCTAACAAGACTTGCTAGAGCTTATAATATTATGACTCCTCAATCAGGTAGGACCCTTTCTGGTGGTCTAGATCCCTTAGCCCTTGTAGGACCAAAACAATTTTTTGGAGCTGCTAGAAATATAGAAAACGGCGGTTCGCTTACAATTCTAGCTACAGCTCTTGTTGATACGGGATCTAGAATGGACGATATGATTTTTGAAGAGTTTAAAGGAACAGGCAATATGGAAGTTCATCTAGACAGGAGACTGTCAAATAGAAGGATATTCCCAGCTATAAATATCGAAAAATCATCCACAAGACGAGATGATCTTCTTCTTTCAAAAGAGGAGATGGAAGCTGTATTTAAACTAAGAAAAAGTGACTTAAACACAACTGAGTCAATCGTTGAATTAATAGATTGGATGAAGAGAACAAAGTCTAATAAACAATTTGTAGAACTCGTAAATTCATCGCTTAAATAACTTGATATTAATATATGACGAGGTATAATTTATATTGCTTATTGAAATGGAAAATAGAGGTGAATTATGAATAAAGAATTACATCCAGAATATCACCAAGCAAAAGTAACTTGTATGTCTTGTGGCAACGAGTTTACTGTAGGTTCAACAGAAGAAGAAATCAAAGTAGAAGTTTGCAACAATTGTCACCCATTCTACTCTGGTAAACAAAGAACTGCTGAACGTGGTGGTAAGGTAGAAAGATTTAACAAAAAATACGGTAGAAAATAATAGTATGAAAGATAATAAGGTAAGGCAACTTACCTTATTTTTGTGTAAAATAATGAAAATATCAGACTTTTTAAAAATAGATTACGATACAAGCCTCATAGCTTTGACTTATATTTTAGGTAAAAGCAAGTCTTATATTCTAATGAATCAAAATTTAGAATTAAATAACAAGCAAATTGAACGATTAAAGGATATAATAAATAAGAGAGAGAACTCTTACCCACTCCAATACGCTATAGGAGAGTGGGAGTTTTACAATATAAGATTAAAGGTGGATAAACGTGCTTTAATTCCTCGTTTTGAGACAGAAATTATTGTAGATTACCTCATAAAATCTTCAATGAAAAAAGACAGGATTTTGGATATTGGTACAGGTTCAGGTGCTATCGCTTTATCACTTGCAAAAAATATTGAAAATACTTATGTTATTGGATCTGACATTGAAGATAATGCCTTAAGTCTTGCGTTGGAAAATAAGGAATTTACTGGAATAGAAAATGTGGATTTTGTAAAATCTGATTTATTTAATAATATAAAAGGTAAATTTGATTTAATTATTTCAAATCCACCTTATATAAATAAAAATGATTATGAAGACCTTGATAAAGAGCTCTACTTTGAGCCGAAATCAGCTCTTTATGGTGGTGAAGATGGACTTTATTTCTATAGGGAAATTATAAGAAATGCCTGTAAATTTTTGACTGATAAAGGTCATCTTATATTTGAGATAGGTTATGATCAAAAGAATATTTTAAATAGACTGCTTTTAGAGCAGGAATTTGTAAATATCCAAAATATTAAAGATTTTAATGATTTTGATAGGTTTATTATTGCACAGAAAGGATAGATTATGTTTGAAAATTTAGAACATGTTAGAGAAAATTACAAACAACTAGAATTAAAACTGGCTGATCCTGAAGTTTTATCTGACATGGATCAATTTAGAAAGGTATCAAAAGAGTATAATTCTTTGAAACCAGTAGTTGAAAAATACGAAGAAATCAAAAATGCAGAAGATACAATAGCCGAAAATCAAGAACTTTTGGACGAAACAGAAGACCAAGAAATGATTGAGATGCTAAAAGATGAAATTGATGAAAATAAGGCAAATCTAGAAGTATTTAAGAATGAGATGCAAATTCTTCTAATTCCGAAAGACCCTAATGATGAAAAAGACGTAATTGTTGAAATTAGACCAGGGGCTGGTGGAGATGAGGCAGGTCTTTTTGCAGGAGATCTTTACAGAATGTATAACATGTATGCAGATAAGGCTGGTTTTAAGACTGAAGAAATTGAGGTTAATACCCAAGGAGTCGGCGGTATCAAAGATGCGACTTTTGTTGTAAGAGGAGAGGGTGCTTATTCTAAACTTAAATATGAATCAGGTGTTCATAGAGTACAAAGAGTGCCAGAAACAGAATCCGGTGGGAGAATTCATACCTCAACAGCAACTGTAGCTGTTCTTCCTGAAGTAGATGAAGTAGAGCTTCACATAGACCCAAATGACATTAGAACTGATGTTTATAGGTCAAGTGGTAATGGTGGTCAGTCTGTAAATACAACTGACTCTGCTGTTAGACTTACCCATATACCTACAGGACTTGTTGTAGCTATCCAAGATGAAAAAAGTCAGATAAAAAATAAGGAAAAAGCTATGAGAGTTCTTAGAGCAAGGCTTTATGAACTTGAAGAGCAAAAAAGAAACAAAGAAATAGCTGATAATAGAAAAAGTCAGGTAGGTACAGGAGATAGGTCTGAGAGAATTAGAACTTATAACTTCCCACAAGGAAGAATTACCGACCATAGAATCAACAAGACAATTTATCAACTAGACGATTTTCTAAATGGAGATATAGAGGATATGATTAATTCTCTGATAGCTGAAGATCAGACTAGAAAGCTAGAGAAGATTGGTGAGGACGAATAATTGTTTAATTTTTTAGCGAAAAAATTTGTAGAAGATTATAAAAATAAAAACAATCCTGAAGTTAGATTAAATCTAATAAGTCTTTCATCAATAATGGGGATTGCTATGAATATTATCCTTTTTTTATCGAAAATATTTTTGGGAATATTCACTAAATCTACAGCTATTTTAAACGATGCTTTTAACAACTTGTCAGATTCAGTTGTTTCAATAATGTCTCTAGTCGGATCAAGTTTTTCCAAAAAACCTGCCGATGAAGAGCACCCTTTTGGTCATGGAAGGGTCGAGTATATAATGGCACTTCTTGTGTCAATTGTAATTGTCTATGTAGGTATAAATTTATTTATCAATTCAGCTAAAAGTTTTAATGACCCAAACCCAAATGGACTTAGTCTTTTATCCTTTATTATACTTTTTGCGGGTATTTTGATTAAAGTCTATATTTATTTTCTAAACTCTAAACTATATAAAGAACTAGAATCAGAACTAAATCTTGGTGTAATGCTTGATGCTAGAAATGATATAATTTCAACTACAGCTATCATATTGGGTGTCTTTTTACAAAGATATGTTAGTTTTAACCTGGATGCAGCTATGGGTATAGTAGTGGCATTTTTTGTAACCAAACCAGGTATAGATTTGTTTAATGAAACAGTAGGATATTTGATGGGTGAAAGGATAGATAAAGAAGTTGAATCTGAGATTGCAGAAATTCTCCTAAGCGGGGAATATATTATAGGTTTCCACCATCTAGATATCCATCAATATGGAAAAGGTCATATTGCTGGTTCTTGTCATGTAGAAGTGCCGGGAAACATTACTGTGGCTGAACTACACAAGGAAATTGATTCAGTTGAGAAGAAGGTTTTAAAACAAACTGGAGTAATTATCACTCTTCATGCAGATCCAACCTATAATATCATAAAAAAGAAGGTTAAATGAAAACTGAAATTTTAAAAATTGATAGAGAAAATATAAATAATGATTATATAAAAAAGGCTGCTAATTTAATTAGGGAAGGCAATCTCGTTGCCTTCCCAACAGAGACTGTTTACGGGCTTGGTGCAGATGGTTTAAATAATGAAGCCTGTAAGAAAATTTATAAAGCTAAGGGCAGACCAAGCGATAATCCGCTTATCTTACATATTTCTGATATAACTATGTTAGATAATTTAGTTGAGGAAATAAGTGACAAACATAGAAAACTTTTTGATCTTTGGCCAGGTCCTATGACTTTAATTTTTAAAAAATCAAAGTTGATACCAGATGTGGTAACAGCTGGTGGAGATACCGTTGCAATTAGATTTCCATCTGATAATATTGCTAGGGCTTTGATTAGCGAAGCTAATTGCCCAATAGCAGCTCCATCAGCAAATATTTCGGGAAAGCCTTCGCCAACTAAAGCTAGCGATGTCTATCAGGATATGGGAGGAGTTATACCTGCTATTATCGATGGTGGAGAATCAAATATAGGTATAGAGTCAACTGTAATTGACTTATCAACTGGTGAACCAACTATTTTAAGACCAGGATTTTATACCTATGAATTTCTAAAGGAAATCCTTGATGATATGAGACTTGACGATAGTCTGATAGATTCTACAAAAATTCCAAAATCACCTGGACAAAAATATAAACACTATGCACCAAAGGCGAATCTTAGAGTCTTTATAGGAAAAGATGTGCCAGATTATTTACTAAACCTTGCAAAAAAATATGAATCGGAAGGCAAAAAAGTAGGGATACTTGCTTTTGAGGAAGATAAGGAAAAATTTTCTTCTTACCCATACATTTCGATGGGCAATAGATCTGATCTATCAACTATGAGCCATGTATTATTTTCGTCTCTAAGACAGATGGACAGGCTTGGAGTGGATATTATTCTCGCAGAAGGTGTTAGAGAAAATAATCTGGGTAAGAGTATAATGAATAGGATGAAAAAAGCAGCAGCAAATGATGTAAATTATATATAGGAGAAGATATGAAAAACGTAACAGTACTAGACCATCCAGTTATAAAACATAAAATTTCAATACTTAGAGATAAAAATACAGGTTCTAACGAATTTAGATCTTTAATAACAGAGATCGCAATGTTACTTGCTTATGAAGCAACAAAAGATCTTGAACTTGAAGAATACGAGGTTGAAACACCTGTTGCTAAGACAACTGGTTATAGACTTACTGGCAAGAAAATCGGAATAGTTCCAATACTTAGAGCAGGACTTGGCATGGTTGATGGTGTTCTAGAAGTCTTACCTGCAGCGAAAATTGGTCATATCGGTATGTATAGGAATGAGGAAACTTTACAACCAGTGGAATACTATTGCAAACTTCCAAGTGATGTAGAAAATAGAGATATCTTGGTAGTTGACCCAATGCTTGCTACAGGCGGTTCTGCATGTGACGCTATAGATAGACTAAAGGAATATGGATGCAAGTCTATAAAACTATTATCGATAATAGCAGCTCCTGAAGCTTTTAAGCTTTTGGAAGAAAAACACCCAGACGTTAAAATATATATTTCTCAACTTGACGAAAAACTTAACGAAAATGGTTATATTGTACCAGGTCTGGGAGATGCTGGTGATAGATTATTTGGAACTAAGTAAGGAATAAAAATGGCGAAAAAAGAAATTTTAATTATTAACTCTAATGGACCTTTAAAAGGCGAGGTAAACATATCTGGTGCGAAAAATTCTGCACTTCCTATCCTTGCTGCGTGTGTACTAGGTACAGAAGAGATTATATTAGATGGAGTACCAGAACTTAAAGACGTTGAGATCATGGTGGAGGTTTTAAAACATCTTGGTAGCAAAATAAAATATCTTGATAAAAACACTTTAAGTATTGATTCTTCTGGTATTAATACTTGTGAAACTCCATTTGAACTTATGGATAAGATGAGAGCATCATTTGTAGTTATGGGACCTCTTCTTTCTAGGTTCCACGCTGCCTATACAAAAGCACCAGGAGGATGCAATATAGGAAGTCGTCCTATAGATCTTCATTTAAAAGGTTTTGAAGCCTTGGGTGCGACAAATGAGGTTAATGATGATCAAATCTCAATAGAGGCTAAAAATGGACTTTTAGGCACAGAGATTTATCTAGATTTCCCTTCAGTAGGTGCTACACAAAATATAATGATGGCTGCAACTCTTGCAGAGGGGAAGACAACACTAGATAATGCTGCCAAAGAGCCAGAGATAGTTGACCTTGCGTCTTTCTTATCAAAAATGGGAGCAAATATTAAAGGGGCAGGTACATCTACTATAGTTATAGAAGGAGTAGAAAAACTTACAGGTACCCGTCATACTATAATTCCAGATAGGATAGAGGCAGCTACTTATATGACTGCTGCAGCTATGACTAGAGGCGAAGTTTTAATAAATAATGTAATAGGTTCTCACATAAGACCAGTTATAGCCAAACTTGTTGAAATGGGAGTAGATGTAGAAGAAATTGAAGATGAGGATAAGATAATAGTTAAGGCGCCAAATAGGCTTAAATCAACTAATATCCAAACTCTTCCATATCCAGGCTTTCCAACTGACGCTCAGGCGCAGTTTATGGCTTTAATGACAGTTTGTGAAGGAGAAAGCAGGATCCAAGAAACTGTTTTTGAAAATAGGTTCATGCATGTTGAAGAACTCATGAAAATGGGAGCAGTTATAGCTACTTCAGGAAACAGGGCAACAATTGCAGGCGTAGAAAAACTTCACGGTGCAGATGTAAGAGCAACTGACCTTAGAGCAGGAGCGGCACTTGTAATGGCAGGTCTTGTTGCAAAAGGTACAACCAGAGTATTTGATATCTACCACATAGATAGGGGATATTCAAATTTAGTAGAAAAGCTATCAGGACTTGGCGCTGATATAAAGAGAGTAACGGTAGAATAAGAATGAAATTAGAAGGTATAGTAACTAACATTAGGTATAGAAATGATGAAAGTGGTTATAGTGTTATGACGCTTGATACTACTGATTCTGATATAACTATTGTTGGTACTATGCCTTTTTTTAATGAAGGTGATAGGATTGAAGTTATTGGCGATTTAATTTACCATGACAAGTATGGAGAACAGATAAACGTCAAGAATGTAAGATTAAAAAAACCTTCTGATAGAGAATCAATAATAAAATATCTTGCAAGTGGAAACATAAAGGGGATTGGAAAGAAAACTGCTGAAGCAATTTATGATATTTTTGGAAAGGAAAGTTTGGATATTTTATACAAAAATCCAGACAAACTCTTAAAAGTTGAAGGAATCGGTAAGAAGAAACTTGCCGATATAAAATTATCTGCTGAAGAAACAAGAGATTCCAGAAAAAGTTTAGAATTTCTTCAAAGCTTGAGGATTTCCTATAACCTATCAATGAAAATTTATAATAAATACGGTGAAAACACCATTGATATTGTAAAATCAAATCCTTATAAATTAATAGAAGATATAAAGGGGATTGGTTTTTCGATGGCAGATAACCTTGCTCGAAATATGCAAATGGAGTCAAATTCACCGTTTAGGATATCAGCAGGACTTAGGTATGTAATAGATTATGAAGCTGACTTTAATGGGCATACTAGTCTTGAAATTACATATTTAATTGACGAAGCGGCAAGGTTACTAAAAGCAGATACAAATTTAATATCTGCCCAAATCGAAGCAGATCTTTTATCTGGTAAACTCGAGCTAGTTGAGATAGAGGAAAAATCCTATGTCTATTCAAAAAGCCTTTATAAGGCAGAAAAATCTGTAGCGATGGCTATAGCTAAAAAGATAAGAGATAATTATGAATTCGATATAGAAATAAACGAAGATTTAAGGATATATTCGAAAGAGCAAAGAGAAGCTATTAAATCCGCCTTTTGTAATATGCTTCTTGTAATAACTGGTGGTCCAGGTACAGGTAAAACAACCATAATAAATGCTATCACAACTATCCTTGAAAAAAACAACCTATCTTACGCTCTCGCAGCGCCAACAGGAAGAGCTGCTAAAAGGATGCAAGAGGCTACAGATAGCGAAGCTAATACAATTCATAGGCTAGTTGGAATAAGACCTGATATGCCAATAGCTGAATATAACGAAGAAAATCCAATAGATAAAGACTACATAATTGTAGATGAGATGAGTATGGTTGATATTTTCCTTATGAAAAGTCTCCTTGATGCTATAAGCGAAAATACAGCTTTAATCTTAGTTGGCGACAGCGACCAATTGCCATCAGTAGGCCCGGGAAATGTTCTATCAGATATACTAAATTCTAATGCTAAGTCTATAAGGCTTAAGAAAATCTTTAGACAAGCAGGACAGTCAAATATCATAGTCAATGCTCACAGAATAAATGAGGGTAATTATCCAATCTTAAACCAACCTAATAAAGATTTTTTCTTTATAAATACTAGTGCAAATGATTTTAATAAAATGCTTTTACAACTAATCGAAAATAGACTTCCAAATTTTTATAAACTTGATCCTTTAAAGGATATTGAAGTCCTAGCATTATCTAGAAAAACTGCTTGGGGAGTAGATGCTATAAATAAATCTATTCAAGAAGCTTTAAACAAAGAAAAATTATTTCTTAAGATAAATGATAGAATTTTTAAACTTCATGACAAGGTTATGCAGGTAAGGAATAATTATGATTTAAGAGCTCAAAATCACGTGACAAACGATGATGGAGTTTACAATGGTGATATAGGTATCATAACAGATATAGATACCGATGAGGAAAGTTTAGAAGTTCAGTTTGATGATGGTAAAATTGTGAAATATAAGAAAGAAGATATTAAAGATTTGGACTTATCCTATGCTATCACAGTCCATAAGTCCCAAGGTTCTGAGTTTAAATGCGTAATTATTCCAATGATGCAAGTAGCGCCTATGCTATTAACTAGAAATTTGTTTTATACCGGAGTTACTAGAGCTAAAGACCTCGTTATCTTGTTAGGCGATAAGCGTTATATCAAAAAAATGGTTGATAATAACAGGGCAAATGTTAGAAATTCTAACCTAACCTATTGGATAAATGAAATGGAGTTAATCCTTGCTGATTGATTATTTATTTTTAGACGAAAATACATGCAACTTTTGCCACAGCGAATATATTTATAAATACGGACTTTGTAGGGATTGCTTTGACAAATTAGATTATGTAGATAATAGGTTTTTAGTTGGATCTTATGATTGCTATGTAATTTATTTTTATAATGAATTTATGAAAAGAATTATAGGCAAGTATAAGTTTGAAAGAAAGACAGAATTTTCTAAGATTTTTTCAAAAATAATTTATGATTACGGAAATGAAAAAAATCTTTTTGATGTAGATTTTATTTTGCCTTCACCATCATCTAGGAAAACTTTGATAAATAGAGGATTTGATCATATAAGGATGATTACAGATGATTTTATTGACAAGATAAATCCTGTTTATCTTGAAGGATTTAAAAAGATAAAGGATACTAAAGCCCAACACGAACTGGACAGACAGGCTAGGTTAAAAAATCTTCTTGATGCTTTTACGTTTGAAAGAGATCTCACAGGAAAATCTGTTTTGATAATTGATGATTTGGTTACAACAGGTAATACTTCACTTGAAATAATAAAAGTTTTAGAAAAATCAAATGTTAAGGATATAAAAATCCTGGCCCTAGCTTCAGAGAAAAGAGTATTATAAAAGCCAAGCGAAGAGATTCTTTACTTGGCTTATTTTTTATGCTTCGACTTTTTCTGATTCTTTCATAAATTCATAAATTTTAATGGCTAAAGCCATTTCTATCCTTTTTCTAAAGAGTTTACATGAATATTCATGAGTATGGTTTAAATCACCTGTAGCATTGTAATTATTAGCAGCACAACCACCAGAACAATACATATTTGCCCAACACTGTCTACATTCTTCTTTTGAATAACAGTTACAGGTTTTAAACTGATTTACAAGGTCAGTATTTTTGACACCTTCAAAAATATTTCCAATCTTAAAGTCATCATTTCCTACAAATTGGTGGCAAGGGAAGAGATCACCAGTTGGTGTTACTGCCATATATTCAGTTCCTGATCCACAACCTGAAAGTCTTTTGTGGATACATGGACCGTTTTCAAGATCAATCATGTAATGGTAAAAGATAAATTTATCGTCCTTATCAATAGCTTCCATCATCATGTCGGCAAGTTTTTCATATTGGTCAAAAAGAATTGGTAAATGTTCATCTTTTAGAGCATATTCATTATCTGGGCTACCTACTACTGGCTCTAGAGAAGTACGTTTAAAACCTAGATCTAGGTATGTTTTGATATCTTCAGTAAAGTCTAGGTTATTTGCGGTATATGTGCCTCTCATGTAGTATTCCTTATCGCCACGCTTTTCGACTAATTTTTGGAATTTCGGCACAATTAGGTCAAAGGATCCATCTCCTGATAGAGTCTTTCTAAAATGGTCGTGTTTTTCACGCCTTCCATCCAGGGATAAAACAACATTTTTCATATTTTCATTTAAATAATCAATTGTATCATCATTTAAAAGTAGACCATTTGTAGTAAGGGTAAAGTTAAAATGTTTATTAAATTCTTTTTCTTTGCTTCTCGCATAGTCTACAGTGAATTTAACTACATCTAGATTCATCAAAGGCTCGCCACCAAAAAAGTCTATATCAAGGTTGTAATGGCTGCCAGAATTTTCTAAGAGAAAGTCAATTGCTTTTTTTGCTACTTCTTTTGTCATAATGGCATCTGGTCCGTGGTATTTTCCGCCTTTAGCAAAGCAATAATCACAAGTGAAGTTACAGGTATGGGCTACATTTAGGCAAAGAGCTTTAATTGTAGTCGGCCTTTTAGTAACATCTATGGCAAGATCTTTAAAATTATCTTCTGTGAAAAGTTGACCTGAAGAAATTAATTCATTAACCTCATCAAAGGCAGCATTAACTTCGTCATCATTTAAATCAAATTTGTTTTTTATGGTAGTTTTTAATTCTTCTCTGTCGGTGTTTTTGTAATTTTCTATTATATCGTATGTAACATCGTCAACTAGGTGGACAGAGCCACTATATATATCTAAAACAATATTAAAACCCTTAGCTTTATATTGGTGTATCATAAAATCTCCTTTATTTGTAAAATCTCTTATATTATACTTAATCACTATGATATTAAAAGTTACAAACAGAAAAAAACTTACCTACATATATGTAAGTAAGTTGGTAAATAGTGTAAGTTTTTTCCTATTTATTTTCTTTTTTGCTAACACATTCTTGGTTGGCAACTCCACAAGATGTCTTGCAAGCAGATTGGCAAGATGTTTGACATTCACCACAACCACCATCTTTTTGGCTCTTATGAAGATTTCTTGTGTTTAGTGTAAGTATTCTTTTCATATTAAAATCTCCTTATTGATAAGAATTTCTTATTCATTTATTATATTAACAGTTTTCATCTCTTTTGTCAATTAAGACTGAAATTAAGTTTTGATCAAGATTTATATTTATATTGTTTTGGGTTAAGTTATTAATATTTTCTATAATTTCTTCACTAATAAGCTCACCAGGCGCTAGAATAGGAATACCCGGTGGGTAAGCATAGGTAAAGTCAGCGGAAATTTTACCTATGGAATTCTCTAAAGGAACTAAATCACTTTTTTTAATCATCGCTTCATAGATCTCGTATATTTTTTGAGGAGATTTATAGGTGAAATTATAATTGTTATCCATTCTAATAATTTCTTTGTCAATTTTTATCAGTGCTTTTTTAAGAAGATTGAAACCTTCATTTGTATCAAAAAGTGTTGATATTAAAAGGGCATAGGAAGGATAGGCCATTTCTATCTCAATCTTTTCTTTTTTTAATAAATGGGCTAACTCTTTACCGTTTATATTTGTGTTTTTTGTAGATATTAATATTTTTGATTTATCTTTATTTTTAGAATCGATTAGGTTTAAGTTTTTTAAATTTAATTTATAAAGGTCAAAGAGATTTCTCTGCAAATTCTTATTTAGAGTTTTTAATTCATTTATATTTTCCAAGATATAATCGATTGATTGTAATACCAAGTATGACGGAGATGATGTCTGAAAGATTGACATGGAAAATCTCAGTTTATTACTAATTTTATCGTCATTTATCAAAAGTGCTGCAGCAGGTGTCAAAGCTGGTAGGTTTTTGTGAAAGGAAGTAATTGCTATGTCAAAAGCTTTTCTATATTCTCCTGTAAGAAATAAGTGAGAACCGTGAGCCATATCTAAAATTAGTTTGGTTTTGTATTTCTTGCATAGATTATAAATTCTTTCTGTATCTATAATGTATCCCTCATAAGAAGGGGAAGTAATGACTAAACAGGCGTATTTTTTCGATTTTAATTTATCTTCTAATTCATCATAAAGAATATTTACAATAGCTCCAACTTCATTTGTCATCACAGTAAGGTAATCGACATTAAGTTCGTTAATAAGACATGCATTATAAACTGCTTTGTGAGAAGACCTTTCTATCAAAATATTCTTATTTTCACTAGTAACAGCCCTTATTGCAGCTAAAATTCCAGAAGTAGAACCATTTGTAGAAATTATCGCGTCCTTAACATTGTATATTTCTGCGATTTTCTTTTCCATTTCGACAAAAACTTCTTTTGGGTCATTTAAGTTATCAAGTCCATCTATTTCAGTAAAATCTCTCCCATAACCGATTTTTGAATTTAAAAGTTCAGACCTTTTATGCCCAGGCATATGGAAGGGATAATAATTTTCTTTTAAGTAATCATCAATAATTTTATTTAACATATATCCTCCACTAACATTATAGCTTAACTTAAAAAAATTGTAAGATAAATTCTTGTTTTTGGTGTATGATATGGCTAGGTGATGAAATGGAAAATAAATTTATTAAAATTATAAAATCAATTATTGTATTTTTGCTCTTTGTGATACTTTTTGCTGCTGGTTTTATCCTCGTAGGATTTTTTAAGGGAAATAATATAGAAAATCCAGTTTCTTCCTTTATGGAAAATAAGGATGAGTTTTTATTTCTTCTTGCGGGTGTTGATTCAACAGGAGAAGAAACAGGTACTAGGACTGATACCCTTATGCTAATTAAGACAAATAGTGAAAATGATTCTGTAGATATTATTTCGATACCTCGCGATTCCTATGTATCGATAAATGGATCTATGGATAAAATAAACGCTGCTCATTCATATGGCGGCATAGATCTAACAATGAATGTTGTTAGAGATTTTTTGGGAATTAATTTGGATAACTATATGGTAATATCATTTGAAGCTGTCATCAAAGGTATAGATGCACTTGGTGGAATGGATGTTGATGTAAGCGAAGATGTTGCGGCGGCCATGGGAATAAGCCCAGGTATCCATACTATGACAGGAGATGAAGTTCTAACGTATGTTAGGTTTAGAAAGGGTTATCAAAATGCAGATCTTGGCAGAATTAATACCCAGCAAGATTTTATAAAACAATTTATAAAGGAAGCTAGCAAGGCAAAAAATTTACCAAAACTTCCAAAAGTCTATGCAGCAATGAAACCTTATCTAAAGACAAATATGAGCTTAAAGACATTATCTAGTCTTGCTATGAAATTTAAGTCAGTAGATTTATCAAATCTTAATTCTGTAAGACTTGAAGGTGAACCATTTGATATGAATGGCGTTTCTTTTTACAAGATTTATCCAGAATCTATCGAAAATATCAGGAATACTTATCTAAATTCATTTTTAAGAAACTAGGAAATGGGTATAATAGATATGAATAAGATGGAGGAATTATGGATATCAAATCATTAATAAGAGTAATAGAAGATTACCCTGAAAAAGGAATATCCTTTAAGGATATTACAACCCTACTTAAGGATAAGGATGGTTTTAAGAAGACAATTGACCTTCTTGAAGAAGAACTAAAAGATTACGATTTTGACTATATAGCAGGAGTTGAATCTAGAGGGCTTATTTTTGGAGCACCACTTGCTGATAGGCTAAATAAAGGCTTTATTCCAATAAGAAAGCCTGGAAAACTTCCAGCTGAGATTGAAAAAGTATCTTATGATTTAGAATACGGAACAAATGAGCTAGAAATTCATAAAGATGCACTTGATGAAGGCGATAGGGTTGTAATAATTGATGACCTTATAGCTACAGGTGGATCTGCTAAGGCTGCAGCTAAATTAGTTGAATCTATAGGTGGAGAAGTTGTTTGCTTTGAATTTTTAATCGAACTTACATCTTTAAAGGGAAGAGAAGTTCTAAAAGATTATGAAGTTATTTCATTAGTAGAATATGACCATTAAAGTCAAAAACGAAAGAGGTTTCTTGATGGAATCTCTTTTTAAATGTCTTAATATGAACGTCCTAACAAAAATTTAAAATCTCTTTATTTTTATTAATAAATATATAATAATGCTTGAAACAGGGATTTATCCTAGTATAATCTTATTAAGGTCAGAGATGGTCAAAGAAATAAGATGGAGGTAGATATGCAATATAGAGATTATTATGAAGTGCTAGGGGTGGATAAAAAAGCTAGCGCTAGCGAAATTAAGAAAGCTTATAGAAAACTTGCGAAAAAATACCACCCAGACCTTCATCCAAATGATGAAAGTGCACACAAGAAATTTACAGAAATAAACGAAGCCTACGAAGTATTATCAGATCCAGATAAGAGAAAAAAATACGATACTTTCGGTGCAAATGCAAACTTTTCTGGTGGACAAAATTTTGATCCAAGAGATTTTGGTTTTGATTTTAATAACTTCGGCAATGGCTCTTACACATATACAAGTTCAAATGGTTCAGGTTTTTCAGACTTTTTTGATACTCTTTTTGGAGGGCTTGGAGGTACTTCTTCTAGAAAAAGTCAAGGATTTGGTGGTTTTGGAAATGGATTTGGCAAAAAAAGCAAATCAAAACTTGATACAGAAGTAAGTATATCGATAGACGAAGCCATGAAGGGTACAACTAGAAAGATTTCTATTAAGTCAGATAATGGCATAAAAGATGTAGAGGTAAATATTCCAAAGGGGCTAAAAAATAAAAACAAGATTAAAATTGATGGTTCAAAATATGGATTAAATGCTGATATAATAGTCAAGGTTAAGATTAAAGAAAGCGAAGAGTTAAGACTTGAAGGAATCGACTTTGTTAAGAAAGTAAAAGTTAGCCCGTGGGATGCATATTTTGGTACAAAGAAGAAAATATCAACCATCAAGGGAAATATTCTGGTGACTATACCAGAGAAGATTTCTTCTGATAAAAAAATCAGATTAAAAAATCTAGGCTATACTGATAGGAAAAATAAGACAGGAGATCTAATTCTAGAAGTATTGATTGAAAATCCAGAACTAAACGAAGAACAAGAAAAATTATACAAAAAGCTAAAAGAAATCGAGGGATAATATGGATAACAACAAATTAACACAAAAATCAATCGAAGCTATCAACAATGCAAATTCTATGGCAATTAAAGACGCCAATCCAGAAGTTAATGAATTTCACTTAGCTTATAGCTTAGTTGATAGCCCAAGCTCCTATGTTTCAATGGTTTTAGGGAAGATGGGAGTAGATGTAAATAATTACAAGAAAAAAATAGAAGATAAAATAGAAAGTCTTCCAAAACAATCTGGCAATGCCAAGACTTACCCATCTCAAGTCTTTCAAAGGATTTTTTTGAAAGCCGAAGATGAAGCAGATGCCATGGGAGATAGCTTTATCTCAATAGAGCATATTTTTCTTTCTTTGCTGAAGGAAAGAACTGAAATGACTCAAATCAACAAGGAATTTAATATTTCTTATAAGGATTTTAAAAATCACGTTCTAAAAGTCAGGAATGGTCAAAAAGTTACTTCAGACAATCCAGAAGAAACTTCAAATCCTCTAGAAAAATACGGCCGAGATTTAACTCTAGAAGCAAGAGAAGGCAAAATCGATCCAGTTATTGGAAGGGATGCTGAAATTAGAAATGCTTTAAGGATTTTATCTCGTCGTAAGAAAAACAATCCAGTTTTGATAGGTCAACCAGGTGTTGGTAAGACTGCTATTGTAGAAGGTCTTGCCCAAAGAATCGTAAATAATGACGTGCCAGAGCCACTTCAAGGTAGGAGGATTTTCTCTCTTGATATGGGTGCACTAGTGGCAGGTGCTAAATACAGGGGTCAATTTGAAGAACGTCTAAAAGCGGTAATAGAAGAAGTAAAAAAATCTGACGGTCAAATTATTATGTTTATTGACGAAATCCACACAATTGTAGGAGCTGGAAAGTCAGAAGGAGCAATGGATGCATCAAATATTATGAAACCAATGCTTGCCCGTGGAGAAATCAAAGTAATAGGCGCTACAACCCTTAATGAATACAGAGAATACATCGAAAAAGACGGGGCTCTTGAGAGAAGATTTCAAAAGGTAATGGTAGAAGAGCCAAGTGTTGAAGATACTATTTCAATATTAAGAGGAATCAAGGAAAAATACGAAATATTCCATGGAATAAGAATTCAAGATTCTGCGGTAATTGCTGCAGCAGAATTGTCTGATAGGTATATATCAGATAGGTTTTTGCCAGATAAGGCAATAGATTTAATGGATGAAGCTTGCGCTACAGTTAGGACAGAAATTGATACTATGCCTGCTTTTCTTGATGAGCAAAAGAGAAAATTATTACAACTTCAAATAGAAATCACTGCTTTAAAGAAAGAGGATGATGATTATTCTAAAAAGAGACTAGAAGATTTAGAGAAAGAATTAGCCGACCGTTCAGAATCCTATAACGAAGATTTCCTAAAATGGAAAGAACAAAAGTCTGCAATTGACGATGTAAAAACTATCAAAGAAGACATTGACAAGGTCAAGGTAGAAATTGATCAAGCAGAAAGGTCTTATGATTTTGAAAAACTTTCTGAATTAAAATACGGAAAGTTAGTTGAACTTGAAAATAAATTAAAAGAAAAAAGTGCAGCTAATAGTGACGATTCATCTATAAAAGAAGAAGTTACTGACGAAGATGTGGCAGATGTAGTTTCTAGCTGGACAAATATCCCAGTATCAAAATTAGTTGAAACTGAAAGAACTAAAATATTACACCTTGGGGATACTCTACATCAAAGAGTTATAGGCCAAGATGAGGCTATAAAGGCTGTAGCAGATTCTATAATTAGAGCAAGGTCAGGACTAAAAGAGCAAAATAGACCTATAGGTTCATTTATATTTCTAGGTCCTACTGGTGTTGGTAAGACTGAGCTTGCAAAGACTTTGACAGAAGCTATGTTTGATGATGAACATAATATGATAAGGATTGATATGAGTGAATATATGGAAAAATATTCTGTATCAAGACTAATCGGTGCAGCTCCAGGTTATGTTGGCTATGAAGAAGGTGGACAACTTACAGAAGCTGTTCGTCGTAAACCTTACTCAGTTATCCTATTTGATGAAATTGAAAAAGCTCATCCGGATGTTTTCAACATTTTATTACAAGTTTTAGATGACGGTAGGCTAACAGATAGCCAAGGCAGGACAGTTGATTTTAAGAATACTATAATTATCATGACATCTAATATTGGTTCAGAATTTTTAATTGATGGGCTAAACGAGGATGGAACAATCAAGGAAGATAATGAAAGGCAAGTTGATGAAGTTCTAAGATTATCATTTAAGCCAGAGTTTTTAAACAGGATTGATGATATAGTGATGTTTACACCACTAACAAGCGATCAAGTTTATGAAATTATTGACCTTCAAATTGATAATATTAGAAAAAGATTATCTGATAGGGATATCAAACTAGAAATCACTCCAGCTGCTAAAGAATATATCCTTGCTAATTCATATGATGTAGAATATGGTGCTAGACCTGTTAAAAGATACCTACAAAGGAATGTAGAAACTAAACTTGGTAGACTAATTATCGAGGGAAAAGTAGTTGATGGCAGCACAGCTGTTCTTGACCTTGAAGATAATAAACTAGAATTTAAAATCAAATAGCTTAGTTAAGCTAAGTATAAAAAAAGACAGAGTAATTTAATTAATTGCTCTGTTTTTACTTTGGCTATTTTCTGGGGTTAGTACTATATATAGTAATTTTTAAAATTAGACCACTACATATAGTAGAAAAATTTTACTTTCTAATGGAAATATGATATGATATTTATGTACAATTTCGGAGGTAAAAATGTTACAGGTAATTAAAAGAGACGGGACTAAAGTCGATTTTAATAAAGAAAAGATTATCATAGCCATAGAAAAAGCAATGCATTCCCCAAGTGGTATTTATGTGGAAGGTCAGGCTTTAGAAATAGCTGGAGAGATCGAAAATAGATCTAAAAATAAAAGAGAAATCTCAATTTATGAAATCGAGGACTTAGTTTACTACAAATTAATAGACAGGAAAAACCCTGCCACAGCCAAAGCTTATGAGTCATATAAGTCAGTTCAGGCTTATAAACGTGAGCAAAATACATCTGACGATGAAATAATCGGACTTTTAAATCAAACAAATATAGATGTAATGGATGAAAATTCAAACAAAAATCCAATTATTGCTTCAACTCAAAGAGACTTAATAGCAGGAGAAGTAGCAAAAGACATAGCAAAAAGAAAATTAATTCCAGCAGATCTTGTGGAAGCTCATGATTCGGGAGCAATACATATACACGATCTTGACTATCTAATCCAACCTATTTTTAATTGTTGTTTGGTGGATATGAAGGATATGCTGGATAATGGCACAGTTGTAAACGAAAAAATGATTGAAACACCAAAGTCATTTCAAGTTGCATGCAATGTTATGACACAAATCATAGCCCAAATTGCATCAAACCAATATGGTGGTCAATCAATAAATATTTCTTGTTTAAGTCCTTATTTAGGAAAATCTTATGATAAGAATATGAAACTTGCACAAGAAATCTTAACAAATGAAGAAGAAATTCAAAAGATGGCAGATGCCTTAACAAAAAGAGACCTAGAAAGTGGTATCCAAACTATTCAGTACCAGATAAATACTCTAATGACATCAAATGGCCAATCTCCATTTGTAACACTATTTATGCACACTGATGAAAACGACCCTTATCTAGATCAAACTGTTGAGATTATAGAAGAAATACTAAAACAAAGAATCCAAGGTATAAAAAATGACCAAGGAGTATACGTAACACCAGCTTTCCCTAAGCTAATTTATGTTCTTGATGAAAATAACATAAATCCTGATTCAAAGTATTTTGAACTAACAAGACTTGCGGCAAAATGCACTGCGAAGAGAATGTATCCTGACTATATTTCAGCCAAGAAAATGCGAGAAAATTATGAAGGCAATGTATTTTCACCAATGGGATGCAGGGCCTTCCTTCCTCCTTACAAGGATAAGTACGGAGATTATAAGTTTGATGGAAGGTTTAATATGGGAGTTTGTACAATAAATCTCCCACAAATCGGAATCTTAGCAAATGGTGACGAAGATTTATTCTTTGAAATATTAGAAAAAAGACTTGATTTAGTTAAGAGGGTAGGACTTTTAAGGTATGAACACCTTTCTAAGGTAACAAGTGATTCATCTCCAATCCACTTTCAACACGGTGCCATTGCAAGACTTAAAAAACATGAATCAATAAAACCACTTCTAGAAAATGGTTACGCTACAGTAACAATTGGCTATATTGGAATATATGAAGCCACAAAATTAACAATTGGTGAAAGTCATACAAGCAAGAAAGGCAAAAATTTTGCCATGAAGATCATGCAGATGTTAAATGACAAGAAAAAAGAGTGGACAGATGAATATGGCATTGCCTTCGCTGTTTATGGTACACCGGCTGAAAGCTTGACTCATAGATTTGCATCAATTGATAAGGAGAGATTTGGAGATGTAAAAGACATTACAGATAAAGGATTTTACACAAATTCTTTCCACGTTGATGTTAGAGAACACATTTCAGTCTTTGATAAATTTGATTTTGAATCAGAATTTCAAAAATTATCTACAGGTGGATGTATATCATATGCGGAAATTCCAAATATGACTAATAATATTGATGCAGTTTTAACTATGATCCAATACATTTATGACCACATTCAGTACGCAGAATTTAATACTAAGAGTGATTATTGCGGCAATTGTGGTTATGATGGAGAAATTCTTTTGGATGATGATAATGAGTGGTATTGTCCAAATTGTGGAAATCACGATAGGGCAACACTAACAGTTGTAAGAAGAACTTGCGGTTATCTAGGAGAAAATTTCTGGAATGAAGGAAGAACTAAAGAGATAAAGGCGAGAGTACTTCACATATGAATTATGCACAAATTAGAAAATATGATGTAGCAAATGGTCCTGGTATCAGGACCACTTTTTTCCTTACAGGCTGTGATAGGAATTGTCCAAATTGCTTTAATACCGAATATATGGACTTTAATCACGGGAAAGAATGGGATATTGATGCCGAAAAAAAAGTAATTTCTTATTTAAAATTAGATCAGGTCGAAGGACTAACAGTTCTTGGTGGAGAGCCTTTTGAAAATCCCATAGGACTACTAAAAGCACTCAGAAATATTAAAAAAGAAGTCGATAAACCTATTTGGATTTATTCAGGCTTTATTTTTGAGGATTTGGTAAATATAAAAATAGCTCGTGAAATTTTAGAAGAAATTGACGTTCTTGTAGATGGTGAATTTATTGAAGAATTAAAAGATTTAAGACTAAAATTTAGAGGTTCTTCAAACCAAAGAATAATAGATGTTAAAAAATCTCTAAAAAATAATAAAGTTATTATATTAAATGGGTATAAATAGAAAAAGACAATTTAGGAGGAATAAATGACAAATCAAAAGAAAAGATCAGGTGCAGCTGGTATCCTTATTGCAATAATTGCTATAGTAGTTATTGCTCTGGTAATGATTGTACCTACCTACAATAGACTTGCAGGAAGTCGTGAAAATGTAAACCAGGCTTATGCACAAGTTCAAAATGTTGTTCAAAGAAGGGCAGATTTAATACCAAATTTAGTAAGTACAGTTAAAGGTTATACAGATCATGAATCTGAGACACTTACAAAAGTCACAAATGCTAGAGCAGGTATTCAAAATGCTGAAAGTCCAAAAGAACTTGCTGAAGCTAATGACGAGTTAACCAGGGCTATAGGCGATATTAATGTAGTGGTGGAAGCTTATCCAGAACTTAAAGCTGATACCCAATTTGTTCAATTAATGGACGAATTAGCAGGAACTGAAAATAGAATTTCCACAGAAAGAAAAAACTACAACGAAGCAGTACAAGAATATAACACAGATATAAAGAGATTTCCAACTAACTTAATAGCCAAATTTACAGGTTATGATGCTGCAGAGTACTTTAAGGCAGACGCCAGTGCTCAAGATGCACCAAAAGTCGATTTTGGAAATTAGACTAGTTTATTAGTTTAAGTAGAAATAAAAGGAGTTATTATGAGAAAGGCAAAACTAAATAAAATTTGGCTATTACTTCTAGTATTTTTCTGCCTTTTTCAAACAAAGACTTATGCCAGCATTCCAAATCCAACCGATAATTATTATCTAGATGAATTAAATCTTTTAGATGATAATACTAAGGAAAATATAAACAAAACCAATAGGCAACTGGAAGATAAAACAGGAAGTCAAGTTGTGGTGATGACCCTTGATAATCCGGAAAATTTTGAGGGAAATTACTATGGTACAGAAATCTTTAACGCCTGGAAAATTGGCGATCAGAAAAAAGAAAATGGCGTCCTAATTCTTTTATTAATGAGTGATAAAGAGGGTCAAAATCAAATAAACATGATCACAGGCTATGGTATAGAAGGCAGGTTAAATGATGGTAAAATTGGTAGAATTATTGATACATTCATGCTTGATAGCTTAAGAAATGGAGATTATTCTACCGCCCTTAATGAAGGATTTAATGCTGTTGTCGGTGAAATTGCTGCTGAATATGATATAAAGCTTGAAAAGGACTATACAGGATATCAAGATGAACTTGAGAATTCTTATAATGAAGAGGGTGGAATTTCTCTAGGAACTATTCTCTTCTTGATAATTATTTTTGTAATAATATCTAATTTTATAAATAGAAATAATTACCGAGGTGGTGGTGGAGGCGGCTTCAGAAGAAGACGATACACTTATCCTAGGTTTGGTCCAGGATGGTCATCTTGGAGCAGCTCATCAGATTCTTGGGGTGGCTCTAGTTTTGGAGGCGGATCAGGTGGTAGCTTTGGCGGAGGATTTTCCGGAGGTGGAGGATCATCCGGTGGAGGTGGCGTTCGAAGATCCCGG
>QWCE01004331.1_pt1 | contig 22738 bp, 23 predicted proteins | sample 1972531 | NCBI WGS metagenome assembly QWCE01 (sample SAMN09866716, study PRJNA288562) | Human gut metagenome isolate term4_stool, whole genome shotgun sequencing... | reverse complement strand
TTACGCCGGCTTTTTGCTTATTATGGTGACGTGGCCAAGTGGTAAGGCAAGGGTCTGCAAAACCCTCATTCGGCAGTTCAAATCTGCCCGTCACCTCCAAAACTCCCGCAGGCAGGTCGCTCGCGGGAGTTTTTCTGCATATAGCCCCTTGGATTTTGTGCGATAGTTGATTCCCCATAAAAATAAGTGACGATATGAAAGTCTCATGCCCTGTAAGCGTGCATAACAAAATGCTTACGGGGCGTTTTGCTTTCCGGCAAAAATATATTACCTTGCGCCTTTCATTGTAAAAACAACAGGTATTGTTTTTAGCAGGCACCAAAGGTCAAACAGTACAGAGCAGTGATTGATATAGATCAAATCATATTTGAGCTTTTCTGCAGGGTTCAAATCATAGCCGCCATTGACCTGCGCGTAACCAGTCAGGCCCGGCATAACCTGCATACGGCTGCGGAAGTTCTCGACTTTTCCGTCAAGGTCGTCATAAACAGTGGGGCGTTCGGGGCGCGGGCCAACAAAGCTCATTTCGCCCATAAAGATGTTGAGCAGCTGTGGCAGTTCGTCCAGGTGGGTCAGGCGCAGGATATGGCCAACGCGGGTAATGCGTGTGTCGTTTTCACTGGTCCACTTCGCATCATCCGGGGCAGTGCTTTGCTGCATAGAACGGAATTTGTAGATAGTAAAAGGCTTCCCGCCGTATCCAAGCCGTATTTGTGTGTAAATGATCTTGCCGGGGGAATCCAGCCAAACAACAAGCGCAATCACAGCCATGAGCAGCGCGCAGGTAACAAGCAGAACCAAAGAAAATACAAGATCAAACCCGCGTTTGAGGATGAGATAGCTCATCCTGCGCAGTAAAGGTACAAAAGATGAGCAGCTGACGGGGCGGGGTTCCATAGCCGAATGATACATGCGGCATCGACCTTTCTGAAATGTATAGGGATTGACAAATACAACAAAAACTATTTATAATGTTAACCCAAAATATACTCAAAATCAATATGTTTCGACAAGATTCATGAAGAAATATTATGAGTGTACGCTAAAATACAGTATAAAGATACATCTGATATGAATTTTTATGTTTGAACGAAGAAAAAAGCTCCCAACTTGTACCAGCTGGGAGCAAATGATAATGAAAAGGAGACGCTAATAGATTGCACATCCGCGTCTGCTGTTTTCTTTTACCAGATAAAGAGCTTTGTCAGCATCCTTGAAGATGAATCTGCTCGATTTTTTGCGGTCAGTAAAAGCAACTCCAACGCTGATAGAAACAGGGGAAAGACCGGAGTCTTTCTTGGGGAGTTCATCGTTGATAAACCTGTTGCCATCAATAATATCGTCGAGGAAATACGCGGATTTGCGATAAATAAGAGGAATTGAACTATAAAAAACAATGTCCTCTGCTGCTTGCGGCGGGAATGTCTGCTGCCATATTTTTGACCGGATGCCAGAAAAAGGTCAAAAGGCCTCCTTTGTATCTCGTGTCGGCATGACGGTGCTTACCGTTGTGCTGATTGTTTTGTTCTTCTTTATCATGATGCTGGTCAGCCGCATTCAGGGTACGGCCCGCGTAGTCAACTATGCGGGCTTAGTGCGCGGCGAAACCCGCCTCCTTTGCCGCTTTCGCTGCGCGATTGAACAGATCGCGGTTTCGGCCAACGAGAATCTTTCGGTCAATAATGATATCAGCGTTTCGCTGTCCATCACGTTCTATGAAAAGCAGATCGAAAAATAAGCTGCCGCCAAACGCTTGACAAAAGCGGCAACATATGCTAATTTAGTAAGCAGTTAAATGCAAGGACGGGAACGAGTAACCGTTTTGCTGTATGCGAAAGAGAGGCCCCGGTTGGTGTAAGGGGCTGGCAGGCAAAGCGGTGAATACATCCCTGAGCAGCAGGCTGAACGCCTTTGATTAAAGGCTGTTAGGCTGGGCCGTGTGCGCACGTTACAGCGTTTGGGTGTCGCAGTTGTACACTTTGGCTACCGCACCCGCGAAGGCCCGCCGCCGTGAGACACGGGCAAACAGAGGTGGTACCGCGTATTTGATCGCCCTCTGCCAAATTCAACATTTGGCAGGGGCGTTTTATTTTTTGCCCTTGCCGCACAAACCAAGGAGGATGCAACCCCATGACCATTTATGACGAACTGAAAGCCCGCGGCCTGATTGCCCAGGTAACGGACGAGGAAGAAATCAAGGAAGTAATCAACAACGGCAAGGCTATTTTCTACATCGGCTTTGACTGCACAGCCGACAGCCTGACCGCCGGCCACTTTATGGCTCTGACCCTGATGAAGCGCCTGCAGATGGCAGGCAACAAGCCCATTGCCCTGATTGGCGGCGGCACCACCATGATCGGCGACCCTTCTGGCCGTACCGACATGCGCAAAATGCTGACCAAAGAGGACATTGACCATAACGCCGAGTGCTTTAAGCGCCAGATGGAGCGCTTTATTGAGTTTGGCGAAGGCAAGGCTATGATGCTGAACAACGCTGACTGGCTGCTGAACCTGAACTACATTGAGCTGCTGCGTGAAGTTGGCCCCTGCTTTAGCGTGAACAACATGCTGCGCGCCGAATGCTACAAGCAGCGCATGGAGAAGGGCCTGTCTTTCCTGGAATTCAACTACATGATCATGCAGAGCTACGACTTCTACCACCTGTTCCAAAATTACGGCTGCAACATGGAGTTTGGCGGCGACGACCAGTGGAGCAACATGCTGGGCGGCACCGAGCTGATCCGCCGCAAGCTGGGCAAGGATGCTTACGCCATGACGATCACGCTGCTGACCGACAGCCAGGGCAAAAAGATGGGTAAGACCGCCGGCAACGCCGTTTGGCTTGACCCCAACAAGACCAGCCCGTTCGAGTTCTACCAGTACTGGCGCAATGTCGGCGATGCTGATGTACTCAAGTGCATCCGCATGCTGACCTTCCTGCCGCTGGAGCAGATCGATGAGATGGACCACTGGGAAGGCGAGCAGCTGAACAAGGCCAAGGAAATCCTGGCTTACGAGCTGACCAGCATGGTGCACGGTGCCGAGGAAGCTGAAAAGGCCCAGAGTGCAGCCCGCCAGCTGTTCAGCGGCGTAGCCGACCACGAGAACATGCCTACTACCCAGCTGGATGCCGCATTGGTCAAGGACGGTAAGGTTGGCCTGCTGGCTGCCATGGTTGGCGCCAAGCTGTGCGGTTCCAACCGTGAAGCCCGCCAGCTGGTGCAGCAGGGCGGCGTTCTGGTGGACGGCGAGAAAGTGACCGACCCGACCTTTGGTCTGACGGTTGAGCAACTCCAGAATGGTGTTGTGATCAAAAAGGGGAAAAAGACCTACCACAAGGTAATGCTTTGATTGTCTGAATTTATAAAATGAGCGCGCAGGCTGCTGCATCCCCGGCACACCGGGCGGCAGCCTGCCGCTTTATTTTTGGCGCATACCTTGCCCCCACACGAGATTTAGGATATAATAAAAGGGTACGAAAAATGCGGCCGGGGGAGCAACCATGCCAAAAGATAAGCTGAAAACAATTTATGTGTGCAACCAGTGCGGCGAAACCAGTCCCCGCTGGCTGGGCCGCTGCCCGTCCTGCGGTGCATGGAACACGATGACCGAAGATGTGGTGGCAGAACCGGCAAAGTCTTCTTCCGGCCGCGCTGCCGCGCCGGTACGTGTGACGGGTCAGACCAGCCTGAAACCGTTGAAACTGAAAAACGTAAGCACGACCGAAGAAAAAAGCCGCATTGTAACTGGCATTGCAGAGCTGGACCGCGTGTTGGGCGGTGGCATTGTGCTGGGCAGTGTGATTTTGATTGGCGGCGAACCGGGCATCGGAAAATCTACCATTCTGCTGCAGCTGTGCGGCGAAGTAAGCCGGACGCGCTCGGTTCTGTATGTGACGGGCGAAGAATCCGTACGGCAGATCAAGCTGCGTGCCGTTCGGCTGGATGTGCCGCAGGATAATATCTCCATTGTGGCGGAAAGCGATGTGGATGAAATCTGCGGGCTGATTGAACAGATGAAGCCGGATCTTGTAGTGATCGACTCCATCCAGACGATGCGCTGCACGGATGTGGCGTCGTCCTCCGGCACGGTCAGCCAGGTCAAGGAAAGCTCGGCACGCTTCTTGAATGTGGCAAAAACGAATGAGATACCGACCTTTATTGTCGGCCATGTCAACAAAGACGGCGCCATTGCGGGTCCCAAAGTCATGGAGCACATTGTGGATACTGTGCTGTACTTTGAGGGCGACAAGACCCTGCCGTACCGCGTGCTGCGCGCCGTGAAGAACCGTTACGGCTCCACCAATGAGATCGGCATGTTTGATATGACCGGCAAGGGATTGGAACAAATCGAAAACCCCTCGCAGGTCATGCTGGAAGGGCGGCCGATTGGCATTTCCGGTACCTGCGTTGCCTGCGTGATGGAAGGTACGCGGCCAGTGCTGAGCGAGATTCAGGCACTTGTAACGAAAACGGCGTTTCCAAGCCCACGACGCACGGCAAGCGGGTTTGACTATAACCGTATGTATCTGCTGCTGGCCGTGCTGGAAAAGCGTGCGGGCTATGTGTTTGGCAACCAGGATGTGTATATCAACATCATTGGCGGTCTGAAACTGGACGAGACTGCCTGCGATTTGCCGGTCTGCCTGGCAATGGCGTCCAGTCTGCTGGATCTGCCTGTACCTGAAAAAACACTGGCCATTGGTGAAGTGGGTCTGGGCGGGGAAGTGCGCAGCGTGCCGCACCTGGAAACCCGCCTGCGGGAGGCCCAGCGCGTGGGCTTTGATACCGCCATTGTGCCCAAACATAACCTGAACATGCTGGATGCTGCACAATTCCCGGGGCTGCGCCTGGTGGGCGTTGCATACCTGCGGGAAGCCATCAATGCAATCAAAATCAATAAATAATAAGGTATGGGCAGCGACCCAAACCAAGAGGAGTATATCATGAGCGAACAGGAAAAGAATACGACCCCGGCACAGAATGCAGCCCCGGCAGCACCCAAACCACCGAAAATTGATAATGCAGCGCTGAAAAAGGCTGCTGCGGCCCTGCGTGAGGAAAACAATCCGCAGAACTTTAATGCGGTTATCAACCTGATGATGCGCGGTGTATTCCTTGCACCGGCTAAGATTGAAATTGGCGAAAACGCTCCTAAACCGGACGAAAATGGACGAATCCAGCTGCCAAAAGACACCAAGGTGACCTTTGCGCTGCTGAAATCTGGTGATGGAAAGTCTTTCTTTACCGCATTCACCGATGCAGAAGAACTGGATAAGTGGCAGAATAAGCCCGCTGGTCAGGTTATGCTGCTGCGCTTTGATGATTACGCCCGGATGCTGAACGGTAACGACCATGTGGCAGGTTTTGTGCTGAACCCGTTCACGGATAACCTGCGCTTTAACTCGGATATGGTTGCATCTTTGCTGAAACAGCGCAATGCGATGCTGGAAAAAATCAAGCAGACCGCCGCGCAGCAGGCAGCCCAGCGCAATGCACAGATCAAGCCCGGCGATAAGGTGACGATCGTGGAGCCTTCGGTATACCCGGATGAATTGGTCAACCCGCTGTGTGCCGAGTTGGAAAAGTACCCGATGGTGGGAGCCGCATACCTGCAGATCATGGTGATCAACGGAGCAACCAAGAGTTATCTTTTAGTTCTGGATGCACCCAAGGACGATGCACTGTTCAAAGCCGCAGGCGATGCAGCGCGCCCGTTCCTGGTCAGCAATGAGAAAAAGATGAACCTGAACATCACGATTTCTACTTCGCCGCTGGGCCAGCAAGGCATGCGCGGCAGCGAGCCGTTTTATATTAAGGGCCAGGGCCGTGTAGATAATCTGGGTGATGACGAAGATTGATAAAAGGCTGAATTTGGTATCGAATGATATGCCATGGTGATGGCTGCGATAGACTTATTGGATGAACATCGCAATAAAAATAAGTAAATAAAATAAAAATGGGCAAATAAAAGAGCGAACGGAAAGAAGAATAAAACCAGGAGCTACTGGCATGCAGAGAACACACGAAATCTTGAATCTATCTACAAGCGGGTGCAGGATTTCGTGTGTTTTTGCATAACATGCAATTTCGCTAAATGAAAGTTTAGCGAAATATGGAGGAGGGCTTTACTCACAATAATGAGTACATACATTGATGTGGCGCACCCAAACCGGCATGCGCCGTATACGGATATTCCGGATCTTGTTATGGATTATCTGCATTATCTGGATGTTGTCAAGCTGCGTTCGCCGCGCACCATTAACGGTTACTATCTGGACCTGCGCGGTTTCTTCCGCTATATGATGATGGTTTGGAACCTTGCGCAGCCAGATACACCGCCGGAAGAAATTGACTTGACCCATATTACCAAACGCCAGATCAGCACCATTACCAAACGGGATATTATCAATTACCTGGATTACGCCCGCAGTAATGATAACGGTGCCAAGGCCCGTGCCCGCAAGCTGAGCGCCCTGCGCGGCTTTTTTGGCTACCTTTGCCACCAGATCAATGAACTGAGCGAAAATCCAACGGATAATATCAACCTTGGCAGCCCAAAGAAATCCCTGCCCAAATATCTGAGTGCCAGTGAAAGCATACGGTTGTTAAAAAATATACAAAGTGACTTTTATGAACGGGACTACTGTATTATTGTCTTTTTCCTGAATTGCGGTATGCGCTTGGCGGAACTGATCACAATCAATCTTGGCGATTTTAAGGACGATACCATTAAAATTACCGGCAAAGGAAACAAAGAACGCCTGGTGTACCTGAACACCGCGTGCCAGGCTGCGTTGGAGCATTACCTGCCCGCGCGGGCTGCGCTAAACAACCTGCGGGATAAAGAAGCACTTTTTGTATCCAAAAAGACTGGCAGACGCTTAACAGCGCGCCGTGTGGAGCAGATTGTTGCCAACTGCCTGAAATCAGCGGGCTTGGACAATATGGGTTATTCGCCGCATAAACTGCGCCATACCGCCGCTACACTCATGTATCAGGGCGGTGTGGATATGCTGGCCATCAAGGAAATCCTGGGGCACGAGAATGTATCCACGACGCAGATTTATACCCATATCAACCAGCAGCAGTTGAAACAGGCGGTGGAAGCCTCTCCCCTTGCGGATACTGGCTATATTGCACCGCAGTCCAAAGCGATGACGGATTTAAAGCAGGACACTGGCGAAGAGGACAGCTGAACCGGAAAACATAAAGCTGCTGACAGCGCACCCTAGCAGGCAAAGCAGATAATGTACAGATAAGCGCCGGATTGCGCCGTTGAGCGCACAACGGCAGCCGGAAAAAACAATGCTGGACAGGCTTTGACTTACCCTGCACGAACTATGCGCAAGCCAAAGCATGAATGCCGACAGCACAAGCTCCGGCAGGCAGTTCAGGAGCCAATAAACAACAAGCGCACGTGCCCCGCCGGACGCATAAATGGCGGAAGCGCACACACCTAATACAGTGCCCTTGAACGCAAAATAAGCCCCCATAAAAATGCTGCCCCACAAATGAAAACCGCAGAGATAAATCAGCGATGCCTGCAAAAATGCCGCGGCAAACCAACTGCACCAGACAGACCAGAATGCCGTATAACTTTGTGCGGCCATGACATGCTCTGTAAGCGAAGTGAAAGCCCCGTGGAGCTCAAACCGGCCGAGCGGAATGCCGGCGAGATACCCGGTCAGAAACGCAGAGGAGAAAGCGAATAGATCGTTTTTGCCCGCAAGTTTTTGTGTGCCCAGGGTAGCAGCCGCACCGGCGGATGAACCGCTGTTAAGAGCCCTTTTGGGCGTGTAAGGGGCCGGTGCTGGTCGCGGGGCGCGCATCAGCGTTCGGGCGCAGTGTTCCCTACTGCGCCCAATGCACTCAGCACGCCGCCTGCGGTGCCGCCGAACAGCAGCGCTGCAAGTAAGGCGAGGTTCACATGATCAAATACAAGCGGTTTGCCGCTCAAAGCGGTAGTGAGGCTCAAACACAGCGCATAAAAGACGCCCACGGAAACACCGCATAAGAGCCGTTTTTGAGCAATACCGTTCGCAAGAACGAGACCGGAAAGAACAGCCCCCACCGCCACGCTGGCACAGGTTGCCGGTTTGACAAGTTCCAGCGAGAGTGCAGTATGGGCAAAAATCTGTGCGGCCAAAGCGAAAAGCAGGATGGCGGTACCAACGCCGCAGCCGAAACTTTTGATCAGCAGCCAAGATAAATGGCCGCTGGATTTATTGCGGACTTTGCAGATATGACTTGATCGAAGTTTGGCAGATGAAGCCCTTGAATTAGCAGCAAACATAAAGAAAACGCCCCCTTTGCATGGTACAAACTATGCAAAAGGGGCGTTTGTTATTCAGGTAATACAGTCAGAACCAATCAGTTCTTCTTGGCAGGAGCATCTTTCTTGGCGGTATCTTTTGCAGTGTTGCCCATGTCCAGCTTCTCAACGGAGGAAATAGCGGAACGGCGGAAGCGAATCTTCACACGGTCGCTGGTGGTTTCTAGAACAAAGGTATCATCCTTATCATTGATAGCAGCAACGCGGCCAACAACACCACCAATGGTAATAACGGTATCGCCTACTTCGATGGAAGCGCGCATGGCAGCATCTTTCTTGTCCTGCTTTTTCTGGGGCAGGTACAGGATGATGTACATGAACACAAGGATCAGAACCATCGGCAGGAAAGTGACAAGCAGGCTGGCGGTGCTGGAAGTATCAGCGGTCAAAAATTCGATCATAATGTGGAACTCCTTAAATTTTGATTTTACAGTATTTCTATTATTATATAGGCTTTCGCCATAAACCGCAAGGGGGTAAAGCAAGGAAACACGGAATCCGCTTAAATTCTGGAATCCAGAAGATGCACATACTTATCATGGAACTGCTGGAATGTGCCGTTATCCAACGCTTCACGAATCCGCTCCATCAAATGATTGTAGAAATACAGGTTGTGCATAACAGCCAAACGCATACCCAGCATTTCATCTGCCTTTTGCAGGTGGCGGATGTAAGCGCGGCTGTAATTGCGGCAGACCGGGCAATCGCACTGCGGGTCAATGGGCTGTTCGTCACGCTCATATTTCAGGTTTTTAATGTTGATGATGCCGTTCCATGTGAACAGGTGGCCATGGCGGGCGTTGCGGCTGGGCATAACGCAGTCAAACAAATCCACACCGCGGTACACGCCCTCAATGATGTTGCCGGGGGTGCCAACGCCCATCAGGTAGCGAATCTTATCCGCCGGGGCGTAAGGTTCTACCGCGCTGATCACATCATACATCACTTCGGCAGGTTCGCCGACAGCAAGGCCGCCGATTGCATAACCGTCCAGATCATATTCAGCAATCTGCTTCATGTGCTCAACGCGCAGGTCTTTGTAGGTGCAGCCCTGATTGATGCCAAACAGCAGCTGGTCCGGGTTCACGGCCTTGCCCTCGTGCTTCAGGCGGGCCATTTCCGCCTTGCAGCGCAGCAGCCAGCGTGCGGTACGCGCGCAGCTGTTTTTGGCGTAATCATATTCAGCGGGGTTTTCCACGCATTCATCAAAGGCCATGGCAATGGTGGAGCCAAGGTTTGCCTGAATCTGCATGCTCTGTTCCGGCCCCATAAAAATGCGGTGGCCGTCCAGATGAGAGTTGAACGTTACGCCTTCCTCGGTAATGTGGCGCAGCTTGGCAAGGCTGAACACCTGAAATCCGCCGCTGTCGGTCAGGATCGGGCCGTCCCAGCGGGTAAACTTGTGCAGGCCGCCCATATCGGCAACGACCTGATCACCGGGACGCAGGTGGAGATGATAGGTGTTGCACAGCATGACCTGTGCGCGGATTTCTTTCAAATCATGTGCCGAAAGCCCGCCTTTGATCGCGGCAGCAGTGGCAACGTTTTGGAAAGCAGGTGTCTGAACCGTGCCGTGCACAGTCTGGAACTCGCCGCGGCGGGCTGCACCCTCTTTTTTAATCAGACGGTATGGCATAAATGATGGTCTCCCCTGTTTTGCTGTTTCATTTTGTTCAAAAACATGCGGCGCCAGAGTGTTTTCCTGCGCCGCTTTGTGATTTTATTATACTGGAAGCAGTAGGATAAGTCAACTGTTCTGCGAGGCAGGCTTATTGGATGAACATGGCATCGCCAAAGGAGAAAAAGCGATATTTTTCCTGTACGGCAACCTTATATGCAGCCATGGTTTTCTCATACCCGTAAAACGCAGAGATCAGCATAATCAGAGTGCTTTCCGGCAGGTGGAAGTTTGTCACCAGGCCGTCAATAGCGTGCAGCTCTACACCGGGGTACAGGAAAATATCGGTAGTACCGCTGCAAGGGACAATCTTGCCGTACTTGGCCCAGACAGCTTCCAGCGTGCGGCAGCTGGTGGTACCGACAGCAATTACGCGATGGCCGCTGGCGCGTGCTGCGTTGATGGCCTCGGCTGCAGTATCATCCACGCAGTACCATTCGGTGTGCATCTGGTGCTCCTGAATATTATCCTCGCTGACAGGGCGGAAGGTGCCAAGGCCAACGTGCAGGGTCACTTCCACAATGTTGACCCCCTTGGCACGGATGGTATCCAGCAGTTCCGGGGTAAAATGCAGCCCGGCTGTGGGGGCAGCCGCGCTGCCAAGCTCTTTGGCGTATACGGTCTGGTACTGGCTCTGATCCTCTAGCTGGCGGGTGATGTACGGCGGCAGCGGCATTTTGCCGAACTCATCCAGCTTTTCGTACAAAGTCTGGGTATCGTATTGGAAGGTTACATATTTGTTGCCATCCGGCAGGGTCTCGTCTATTGTGGCCGTCAGGGAGCCGTCGCCAAAGCTCAGCTTGGTGCCAGCCTGCATCCGGCGGCCGGGGCGGGCCAGGCATTCCCAGGTGTCACCGTGGGCCTGGCGGAGCAGCAGAACCTCGCACACGGCGCCGGTTGGCACTTTAACACCCATCAAGCGGGCAGGCAGAACCTTAGAATTGTTGACGACCAGCACATCTCCGGCGTTCAGGTATTCCGGCAGGTCATGGAAGATGCGGTGTTCAATCGTATCATTCTTGCGGTCAAGCACCATCAGGCGGGCGCTGTCACGCGGGTCGGCGGGCTCCTGGGCAATCAGTTCTTTGGGCAGGTCATACCAAAAATCTTTCTTTAACATTGTTTTGCTTCCTTTTTGCGTTGACAAGTTGGCCGCGCAATGCTATTATTGAGGCATGCAGGCGGCGATTGTATCTTACAGCAGCCGCCATGCGGCACAGAGGCGCGGATTTCATCAGTATATTCCCTTTTATGCCAGCCAAAGGCTTGTGGGGAATGGAAAGGGACGTCCGCCGAAGGCGGTGCACGGCACGCATCGTTCCTGGGCCCGCAGCCGAACAGGGGCGGGACTGTCATGTTAGGATTAACGTGTTGCGCTGTGCTCATGCAATGTATCATTATATTGCATTTTGTGCCGGTTTTCAAGCCGGTTTTTTTATTATCTCGTGTTTGGCAGCAAAATGGCTTGAATGCGGCGGCAGGTTTGTGTTTACCCCCTGCAAACCTGCGGCGGCAGCTGCATATAGGTAATGGTATGGGGCTGGGAACAGAAGCAGAATCCCCAAATGTGCGTTGGGGTTCTGGAGGAAAGGACGGCAGTTTAAGATGAAACAGTACAAAGTTGGCGTTGTTGGTGCAACTGGCATGGTGGGCCAGCGTTTTATTACCCTGCTGGAAAATCATCCCTGGTTTAAGCTTACGGCTCTGGCTGCATCGGCACGCTCCGCAGGCAAGACCTATGAGGATGCTGTCGGTAGCCGCTGGCTGATGAAAACACCGATGCCGGAAGCAGTCAAAAAGATGGTGGTTCTGGATGCTTCCAAGGTGGAAGAAGTTGCTGCACAGGTGGATTTTGTGTTCTGTGCAGTCAACATGAAAAAGGACGAAATCAAAGCGCTGGAAGAAGCTTACGCCAAGGCAGAATGCCCTGTGGTTTCCAACAACAGCGCACACCGCATGACACCGGATGTTCCGATGGTAGTGCCTGAAATCAATGCAGACCACCTGGAAATCATCCCCGCACAGCGCAAGCGCCTGGGCACCAAGCGCGGCTTTATTGCCGTCAAGTCCAACTGCAGCCTGCAGAGCTATGTGCCTGCCCTGCATCCGCTGATGAAGGATTACGGCGTAACCAAGTGCCTGGTCTGCACCTATCAGGCAATCTCCGGCGCTGGCAAAACGTTTGAGACTTTCCCCGATATCCTGGATAACGTGATTCCCTACATCGGTGGTGAAGAAGAAAAGAGTGAGCAGGAGCCGCTGAAGCTGTGGGGCCACATTGATGGCGATAAGATTGTGCCCGCAACTGCACCTTCCATTACGGCCCAGTGCCTGCGTGTACCGGTATCCGATGGCCACATGGGCGCGGTGTTCGTAAGCTTTGATAAAAAGCCCACCAAAGAAGAAATCCTGAAAACCTGGAAAGAATTTCATGGCCCGGCGCAGGATCTGGACCTGCCCAGCGCACCCAAACAGTTCCTGCATTACTTTGAAGAAGATGACCGCCCCCAGCCCAAGCTGGACCGCATGATTGAAAACGGCATGGCTGTCAGCATTGGTCGCCTGCGTGAGGATACCCAGTACGATTACAAGTTTGTCTGCCTGTCCCACAACACGCTGCGCGGCGCAGCAGGCGGTGCAGTTCTGCTGGCAGAACTGTTGGCCGTTAAGGGCTATTTTGACTAATCATCCCCTAGATTGAAGGAGAAACATTCCCTATGAAACAACCTGTATTTACCGGTGCTGCTGTTGCCATCATTACCCCCATGCACGCAGACGGAACCGTCAACTTTGAGGAACTGGGCCGCATTATTGATGATCAGATTGCACACGGCACGGATGCCATTGTGATCTGCGGCACCACGGGTGAATCCGCAGCGCTCAGCCACGAAGAGCATGTGGAGTGCATCCGTTTTGCTGTGAAGCATACCGCAAAGCGCGTTCCTGTTATTGCGGGCACGGGCTCCAACGATACGGCCTTTGCCATTGAGATCTCCAAAGAGGCCGAGGAAGCCGGTGCAGATGCCCTGCTGCTGGTTACCCCTTATTACAACAAAACCAGCCAGGCGGGCCTGATTGCCCACTATACGGCCATTGCAAATGCCGTTACCCTGCCCTGCATCATTTACAATGTTCCGTCCCGTACCGGTGTGAATCTGCAGCCCGCCACACTGGCGGAGCTTGCCAAGCTGCCCAATGTAAACGCTGTAAAGGAAGCCAGCGGCAATATCTCCCAGGTTGCGGATGTTGCAGCCCTGTGTGGCGAGGAACTGAACATTTATTCTGGCAACGATGACCAGATTGTGCCGATCTTGTCCTTGGGCGGTAAGGGCGTCATCAGTGTGCTTTCCAATGTTGCGCCGCAGCAGGCACACGATATCTGTGCCGCATGGTTTTCCGGTGACACGGCAAAGAGCCTGGAACTGCAGCTGAAAGCGCTGCCGCTGTGCCATGCCCTGTTTGCTGATGTAAACCCCATCCCGGTCAAATGGGCAATGAACCGCCTGGGCTGGAATGCGGGTCCATTGCGCCTGCCTCTGGTGGAGCCTTCGGCTGCCGTGAAGCAGTCCCTGGAAAATGAGATGAAGGCTTACGGCGTTCTGAAATAAAATAATCACGACCAGGCCCGCAGTACCGCGGATTTGTTGCGGCGCCGCGGGCCTGTGCTTTGGAAAAGGAAGGAACCAAATTAAGATGACGGATTTGATTATTCAGGGCATTAACGGCCGTATGGGCCATACCCTTGTGGAAAAGATCTCTGCCCGCAGCGATTGCCGCATTGTTGCCGGTGTGGACCAGAAAGCCGGTCAGATCGGGGATATCCCGGTTTACGCTTCGCTGGAAGATTTGCCGGAGGCAAAGGGAATCGTAATTGATTTTACTTCCCCTGCCGGTACGGTGCACGCGGCACAGTTCTGCGCGGCACATGGTATGCCTTGCGTGCTTTGCTCGACCGGTTTGAGCAAAGAGGACGAGGCTGTGGTGGAACAGGCCAGCGAGAAGGTGCCGGTGTTCCGCAGCGCCAATATGTCGGTTGGCATCAATGTGTTGATCGAGCTGGCCCGCCGTGCTACCAAGCTGTTTGATGGCGAGTTTGATATCGAAATTGTGGAGAAGCACCATCACAACAAGCTGGATGCCCCCAGCGGAACCGCTTTGATGATCGCAAATGCCATCAACGAGGAAGCTGGCGGCAAATATGAGTATGTCTATGACCGCCACGCTGTGCGCCAGAAGCGCGGCGCGCAGGAATTGGGCATCAGCTCCGTGCGCGGCGGCGGCATTGTGGGCGACCATGATGTGCTGTTCTGCGGCCCGGAAGAGGTTGTGACCATCAGCCATGTGGCCCAGAGCCGCGGTGTGTTTGCCGATGGCGCTGTACAGGCAGCACTCTTCCTGGATGGGTGTGAGCCGGGTTACTACACCATGACGGATATGCTCAAGGGTAAAATGCAATGTCTTTAAGGTCCCATGAAGCTGCTGCGTGCGCAGTAATTGCAATTGGCGTGTGCGGTGTGTTGGTTGGTTCCCTGCTGGTAGAATCCATGCGGAACGGTCAAAGCAGTGCAAAAGCCACGGTAAGCACAGCACAAAGCACCGAAGAAGTCCAGGCACAGACAGAACCGACACAGACGCCCGCGCCAACACCTGAACCGGAACCGGTCGTACAGACAGTACACTTTTCTGCAACCGGGGATAACCTGATCCACGAGGGCATTTACAACCAGGCCAGGGCGCGCGGCAGTGATGGCCACTATGACTTTATCCCTGCCTATGAAAATCTGCGGGATTTTTACGCCGGGTTTGATGTGAACTGGCTCAACCAGGAAACGCTGGTCAATGATGATTATGAACCTTCCGGTTACCCGATGTTCTCTACGCCTGGGGATATTACCAATGCGCTGTATAATGTTGGCTTCCGGGTGTTCAGCCTTTCCAACAACCACAGCTATGATAAAGGCGCTGGCGGCATTGCCTCTTCGATGGCACACTGGGCGGCTATGCCGGATGATGTGGTGTCCATGGGGTTTTATAATCTGGAAACCTATGATGACTATGTGTACCAGACAGTAAACGGCGTTACCATCGGCTATCTTTCTTATACGGAGATGACCAACGGCCTGCCAACGCCGTCCGGCAGTGAATACGGCGTGGTTTATCTGGACCAGAGGGATGTGATTGAAAAGCAGATCACGGATATGCGCCCCAACTGTGACGTTCTGGTCGTCAGCTGCCACTGGGGTGTTGAAGGCAGCCATACAGTTACGGATGCACAGCGCGAAACAGCCCAATGGCTGGCTGACCAGGGTGCAGACCTAATCATTGGCACCCACCCGCATGTGACGCAGACGGCGCAGTGGCTGACAGGAACGAATGAGAATAAGTCGTTTGTTGCCTATTCGCTGGGGAACTTTATCAATGCGCAGGATATGCCGGACAATATGATCGGTGCCATTCTGGATGTGACGTTCCAGAAAACAACCGCAGCAGATGGTACCGTTACCGTGGAAATTCAAAAACCGGTACTGCACCCGGTGATCACCCAGTATGAGCCGCATTATGCAAACATTCGGGTTTACCTGTATAAAGACTATACGGATGAACTGGGCGCTGCACATGGCAACTTTGCATTGAGCAGGGCTTCCATTGAACAGGTTTTGAATGGTTCAATCGATTCTGAGTTTTTATCATTAGAATAAAGCACCTTTGCAGCATCCAGTATTATCTGCGCTTTTGGCTTAGCATCTGCCGCACCTCGCTCGCCGTATCGGCACTTAGAATTATGCGGTATTGCCTAAAACAAAACGAAAGGGGTATTTTTATGTACGGTGTCAGCAAAATCAGCAGCGAGCAGAATATTATGCTTACCACTTTCCCCGCTGCCCAATACAGCGCACAGAGCCTGGCAGAGCATTTGGAGGTGTTTGCCAAGGCAGGTATTGTGGTGGATATGATCTGCCAGAGTGCCCCGCGCGGTACGGCGGTGGATTTCAGTTTTACCACCAGCTACAGCAATTTTGCCGCAGTCATGCAGGCCATCCCGGCGGCTGCCAAGGCCAATCCCCCGCTGATTTCCGGTGGCTATACCAAGATCAACCTGTTTGGTGAGGATATGGTTACCAGTTGCGGCGTTGCAGCACGCGCTTTGGCCGCGCTGGCAAAAGTGAACGCAGAAGTTGTTCTGATCACCACCAGTGACCTTGACATTTCCCTGTTGATCCATCAGGAAGATGAAGATGTGGCACTGAATGCGCGAGGTGCGGCAGCTGCTAAGCCAAAAGCGCAGATAATACTGGATGTCTTATCGAGCATTTTGGCAACGCAGATGCCGTGCCGCAGCCGCCGAAGCGGCGCTTAAGCCGTAAGGCGGGAATTGTGCGGTGTTGCCTTAGGTTGAAAATGACTTATATTGAGTTTTGCTTGAAACGATTCGCATGCGGAGATACAACGATGTGCTTCAGGCTTTACCAAGAGTCATTTCCAAGAAATAAACCCACTGTTTTTCCCACCAATACCAGTCGTGGGAAACATCCTGGCCCCAGATGTCAACAATGGGATGGATATCCTTGCTTTCCAGAATATCCCGCAGCTGCAAGGTGGAACGCAGTAGTTCTTCTTCCCACTGGCCCTGGCCGCAGCACATAATGAACTTGTCCGCTTTGGCATACAGTTCTTTGTATGGGTGGTTATCTGGGAAATTGCGCATGTAATCACAGGGACTGTTGCGGTAAACAAGGTCATCCATATAGCCCTTAAAGAACATATCCGCCTGGTATAGGCCGCTCAAGGCAATGGTGCCGTTATACAGGTCGGGACGGCGCAAAAATAGGTTGACGGCATGCCCGGCACCCATGCTGGCACCACCCACAAGAACTTTGCCCATGTGGTCCGGCCCCTGCTCCCGATTGATTTCCAGCGCACGGGGGGTCAATTCCTCGCAGACATAATTATACCAGCGCTCCTGCATTTCAATGCGGGGGCGCGCGGGGCCGTCATTGTCCCAGCTTTCGCGGTCAATGCTGTCTGCCGCGATGATCTGCAGCTTTCCGGCATCAATCCAGGGCGCTGCAAGGTTGCACATGTTGCGGTCTTCCCAGTCAAAAAAGCGGCCGCTCTGGCAGGGAAAAATCAAAATGGGCCGCCCGGCGTGGCCGTATACCTTGAATTCCATATCGCGGTTCAGGTAGCGGCTGTATTCTTTGTAATAACGGATCTGCATGATACTCTCCCGTCTTGTACGGCAAAGCCGCACATTGTATTTTTCGGCAGCGCTGGAATAGCAGCAAACTGCTTTACATCATTTGTAAAAGAACTTTTTATTTAGGCTTAACAACCCCACAAGCGGTTGCATAAACCCTGTGCGTGAGGATTTGAAAAGCCAGTAATAGATAACGGCAGCAGCTTCCCGCAGGTAACAGGTGAGCACACTGCGTAAAGGAATCCCGGCGGGCAGTGCGTGGGCTGTGGTAAAACCAGCCATAGCCGCGTATACCCCGCCGCGGTAGCAGTGGAATGCGTTGGTTACATAGACGACCGGCTCCTGAGCACTGATGCCCTGCTGGACAAGAATCTCTTTGGCAAAGAGAAAATTTTCCTCGGTGGAAGTGGATTTGCATTCCGCGAGAACGCGCTGGGAATCCAGTCCTTTTTCAATCAGATAATTCCGCATAGCCTGGCCTTCCGGCACCCATTCATCCCTGCCTTGTCCGCCGGTGGTGATGACCAAGGCATCTGGATGGGCAACGGCGTATTCATAGGCTTTGTCGAGCCGGTAACGCAGCAATAGGCTGGGGCGGTCCTTGCGCAGACCAGCACCCAGGACGATCACAACTTTTTCTTGTCCGGTGGCGGGGTTGGCATAGCCGCTGAACGCTACAAAGCCGAGCAGCGCAGCATACAAAATGCCAAACACAAGCAAAAAGACGAACACAATTTTGCCGGGTATGGTACCGTGCAGCCAATGATGGATGGGCTGCTGCCAGATAGCATAGACATCTACTGCTGCGGTAAGCAGCCACACCAACAGGTTGCCCATGTTAAAGTTGGAAGTGAAAACCAGAGAAACGGAATAAATAAACAGCGCCAAGGCCAGCAGGCGGAGCAGAAATAACATGAAATGGCTCATTCCTTTTGTGGTGGTAGCGTGTTTCGACATCATGCCTTGATTTCATTCCATACGCTGCACCCGGCCAGGCAGGCTTTTACATCCAGGGCATCGCATACGGTGTTGGCAATGGTGCCAAAGCAGTACCGGGTGCCAAGGTCAACACCGTGGCGCAGGTTCTTGCCGTAAATCAGGAACGGAACATATTCGCGGGTGTGGTCGGTTGTTTTGGTGTAAGAAGGATCACATCCATGGTCGGCCGTTACCATCAGAATGTCATCGGGGCGCATCTTGTCCATAAATGTGGGCAGCCAATCATTGAATTCGGCTGCTGCTGCGGCATAACCGGCCACATCCCGGCGGTGACCGTACAGCATGTCGAAATCAACCAGATTCACAAAAGCAAGGCCGTCAAAATCACGGTCAGCCAATTCCATGGTCACTTTCAGGCCCTCCGTATTGCCGGAGGTGCGGATGGTTTCGCTCACACCCTTGCCAGCGAAAATATCGTGGATCTTGCCAACGCCGATGGTGGATTTACCAGCCTGCTGCAAAACATCCAGCATGGTATCTGCGGGCGGCACCAGGCTGAAATCATGGCGGCGCGGGGTGCGGGTGAAGTTGGCGGCACAATCCCCGACAAAGGGACGGGCAATCACGCGGCCAACGCCGTATTTGCCAACCAGCATGCGACGGGCTTCGGCACAGATTTCATACAGCTTTTCTACCGGGACGATCGCCTCGTTGGCGGCAATCTGGAACACACTGTCTGCGGAGGTGTATACGATCAATGCGCCGGTTTTCATATGTTCCTCACCATAGTCTTTGATGACTTCGGTGCCGGAGTAAGGCTTGTTGCACAGTACCTGATACCCGGTGCGGGCGGTAAACTCATCCAGAACTTCTTTCGGGAATCCATTCGGGAAAGTTGGCAGTGGCTCCGGGCTGAGCAGACCGGCAATCTCCCAGTGACCGATGGTGGTATCTTTCCCGGCGCTGGCTTCCCGCAGGCGGGCATAGCAGCCGACAGGGGCATCCAGCTTTGTGCCACAGGTTACACCGTCCAGATTAAACATGCCAAGGCGGGCCAGTTGGTCCCACTTGAAATTGGGGTGTCCGGCAATAGCGCCCAAAGTGTTGGTACCGGCATCGCCAAAAGCAGGGGCATCAGGCTCGGCACCAATGCCAAAGCTGTCAAGAACGATTAAAAAAATACGTTTTGCCATAGTGTTCAAGCTCCTTGTATTGTACCATGTTCCGCGGGAAAACAAAACGAAAACACGGATTTGTGTAAAAAAGCATGATCCTTTACGCCGTTCGCAGGGATAAGAAACTCAAATGGCTGATTTTTTGTATTGATTTTATTATACCCTATTCCCACCCAAAAGTAAAACAAAACCTTTTATTGTGCTTTGCAGTGTAAATTGAAGAGAAATACAGGATGACAAAACCGCAAGACGTACGTTGTAAAATCTGCACAAAAAATGTTTGCGCAAAGGAATGCGCGGCTTGTACTGGCTTGACCTTTGTATTATAATGTTTGTGTTAAGATGTTGTATGGAAAGTACCTGCTGGAATACTGGGCTTAAAACTCTGGCAGATAAAAATCCTGTACAATAGCATATTTTCAGGAGGGGTATTTATGCGCAAAACTAAAATTGTATGTACTTTGGGGCCGTCTACCGACCAGCCCGGCATTCTGCGCCAGCTGCTGGAAAACGGGATGAATGTTGCACGCTTCAATTTTTCGCATGGCGATTACGCGGAACACAAAGGCCGTTTGGATCAGCTGCGCGCACTGAGCAAAGAGCTTGACGTTTCCATTCCGGCAATGCTGGATACCAAAGGCCCGGAGATCCGCCTGGGCGAATTCGAGAACGGCAAGGAGCAGCTGACCGCTGGGCAGAAATTCATCCTGACCTCCCGCAATGTTAAGGGCACGAAGGAAATCAGCTCCATCACTTACAAGGACCTGCCGCATGATGTCAGTGTTGGTGGCCGCATTATGCTGGATGATGGCCTGATTTCCCTGCGCATCGAAAGCATTACCGATACGGATATCGTCTGCACCGTGGAAAATGATGGTGTGATCAAGACTAAGAAGGGTGTCAACGTTCCCGGTGTGCACCTGTCCATGCCGTATATGAGCCAGCGTGACCGCGATGATATCCTGTTTGGTATTGAACAGGGGTATGACCTGATCTCCGCCAGTTTTACCCGCAGCGCACAGGATATTATGGATATCCGCCACCTTCTGGATGAGCATAATGCCAATATCCGCATCATTGCCAAAATTGAGAACCAGGAAGGCATTGATAATATTGATGAGATCCTGAGCGTTGCCGATGGCATTATGGTTGCCCGCGGCGATATGGGCGTTGAAATTGACTATGCCGAAATCCCGTCCATCCAGAAGCACCTGATTGACCATGCCATGCAGATGGGCAAAATCTGCATCACGGCAACCCAGATGCTGGATTCCATGATAGTGAACCCCCGCCCCACCCGTGCAGAAATTACCGACGTTGCCAACGCCATTTATGACGGCACCGGTGCCGTTATGCTGTCCGGCGAAACTGCCGCAGGCAAGTATCCGGTAGAGGCCCTGAAAGCCATGGCAATGATTGCCGAAACCACCGAGAGCGATACCAACTATGAATCCCTGTGCCACCATGTCGGCATGGATTCTACCCGCCTGACCATCAGCGCCGCTGTCAGCCATGCGGCCTGCACCACGGCTTCGGATATCGGTGCTTCTGCCATCATTACGGCATCCAAGAGCGGTGAAACTGCCCGTCTGCTGAGCCGTTTCCGTCCGGATGCCCCCATTATTGCCTGCGTACTGGATGAAACGACATGCCGCCAGATGAACGTTTACCGCGGCGTGACTCCCCTGCTGATGGATTATGCCCATTCGACCGATGAGCTCATCAGCATGTCCGTCAAGGCGGCGGAGGATGCGGGCTTGATTCATTCCGGCGACCGTGTTGTGGTTACGGCCGGTGTTCCCGTTGGCGTTTCCGGAACCACGAATATGATTAAGGTACACTTGGTTGGGGATACCCTGCTGACCGGCATCGGCATCAATCCGGGCCTGAATGCCAAGGGCGAAGTTTGCGTTTGCCGCAATGCCGAGGAAGCCGCCAAGAAGTTCAAGGCAGGTCAGATTTTGGTGGTCCCGTTCACCACCAACGATACACTGCCGTATATGCGCCAGGCTGCCGGTATTATTGCCGAGGAAGCCGGTGCAAATAGCCATTCCGCCATTGTTGGTCTGACATTGGGTAAGCCGGTTATCATTGGTGCAACCCACGCAACCCGTACCCTGAAGGATGGCATGAAAATTTCGATGGACTGTGCCCGCGGTGTTGTACAGGCAATGTCTGAATAAGGAGTAAAAACATGGAACGCATTGCAAGCTTTTGTGTTGACCATAATACCTTGGTTCCGGGCATGTACCTTTCCCGCAAGGATGGAGATGTGCTGACCTGGGATATCCGCATGAAAACGCCGAACAAGGGCAGTTATCTGTCCCCTGCCTGCGCCCATACGATTGAGCATCTGTTTGCCACCTATGCCCGCAACAGTAAATGGAGCGAGCATGTGATTTATGTTGGGCCGATGGGCTGCCTGACCGGTTTCTATCTGTTGACCCGCGGCCTGACGGACGCCGAAGCGCTGGCGCTGACCCAGGAAAGCTTTGCCTGGATGGCAGAGTATGATGGTGATATTCCGGGTGCTTCCGCCGTTGAATGTGGCAACTACCTGATGATGGACCCGGTAGCAGCACGACTGGAATGCAAGGCTATGAGCGAAGTTCTGCAAAAGCTGGATGCCGACCATATGCGCTACCAGGAGAAGTAAGGCTCCGATAGCGAAACAGCGTAAAAGGCCAAAAGAATAAAGAAACAAAAAGCACATCCTGACAGGATATGTCACTGGCCAAATGCCGGTAGCAAAACCCTGTTGGAATGTGCTTTTTTGAATGGAATGGCAAATTATTCGACCGAACCATATCCGTTCCGGGCACAGATAATCAAGAACTGGTCAATCTGGTCGCCGCTGGTAACCGTGACGATAAAATTATAAATGGTATCAAAGCGGACACGCGTGCTGTTATCTTCCGGTTGGGTCAGGAATACCATATCGACCTGCTCGACCGGCAGCGCCAGATCATAAGCGGCCATGCCGCCTGCCACCGGCTGTACGAACTGGATATCGACCTGCGCCTTTGGTGCGGCAATTTCAAGCAGCGGAGCACTGTCGGTAGCGTATAACTCCATGATAGACTGCGGTTCCCCTGCTGCGCCGGGATTGGCCCAGTAAGAGGCAGTTTTCTCTTCCAGTGTGCAGCCGGATACCTGTACCGTGATGCCAGTATTTGGCAGTTCAGCCTGCCAAACAGGTTTGGTCGTTGATGTGCTGCCGCCGCATGCGGTCAATAGCAGAAAAAGGCATGCGGCAATAAAAGCCCAGAAACGTTTCATAGGATTTACCTGTTATGTGTTATGAAAGAAAATCAAAGGCAATACCGCATAATTCTAAGTGCCGATACGGCGAGCGAGGTGCGGCAGCTGCTAGGCCAAAAGCGCAGATAATACTGGATGCTGCAAAGGTGAGCG
>QWCE01002510.1_pt1 | contig 22738 bp, 18 predicted proteins | sample 1972531 | NCBI WGS metagenome assembly QWCE01 (sample SAMN09866716, study PRJNA288562) | Human gut metagenome isolate term4_stool, whole genome shotgun sequencing... | reverse complement strand
CATATGGCAGAGCAGTTCCGTGGAAAAGTTTTATCCGCAGAGACAGACAGAGATCATATCCACCTGCTGGTATCACTGCCACCGAATACCAACATATCCATCTTTGTAAGAAGCATCAAGACTCAGTTATCCAGAGAGATGCGCAAGCGTTTTCCGGAACAGATCAAACAGTATATCCACGGGGACGATACCTCATTCTGGAGCCGCAGCTACTTTATCGCAACTACCGGAAGTGTTTCTCTTGAAACATTAAAGCAATATATCGAATCACAGCGTTCTGAAGAACATCAAGCCGGGAAAAACTAGCAATGCCAGAAGAAAACCCTGTTGGAATGATGGTTGCGTTGTTTGTAATCGGCGCATTCATCCCTGGGACGTTCTTGCGAACGGCCAGGGTTTTCTGCGCTGAAACATTATAATCCTGTATCATCAAACTGTGGAATAAAGCTTTCCTTTGCAGTCTCACCTTCTTGTATAAATCCATTTTCCACACCCAAATCAATTGCATAGTCCACAACCTCATCATATTCCTTCTGCGTGATCGTGCGGCCAAGATTTTTAAAGCGCTTCTCAATTCCCGGCATCGGTGTGTATTGGTTCATAATACTTATATAGATCTGATCACCGTATGTCTCATATAGATAACGAATGGCTTCTTTTGACTCTTTTATATGGCCTGGCAAAATCAAATGACGCACAATCACACCTCGCTTCATCATATCTCTCTCATCAAATTTTGCATCTCCAGTTTGCTTTACCATCTGTGCAAGAGCACGCTTTGCTATCTCTGGATAATCTGGTGCATTAGAATAGCGCGCAGCCATCTCACTGCTTATATACTTAAAATCCGGCAAAAAAATATCCACAATTCCATCAAGTGCCTCAATTGCCTCAACCTTTTCATATCCGCTCGAGTTATAGACAATTGGAATTGTCAATCCACTCTTCCTTGCTCGCTTTATGCTCTCAATGACAATTGGCAGATAATGGCCTGCCGTCACGAGATTGATATTATTTGCCTTTTTTTCCTGAAGCTCCATGTAAATCTCGCAAAGCCTATCTTGTGTAATTGTCCTGCCAGAATGACCAAGCGCAATTTCTCTATTCTGACAATATACACAGCCTAAATTACAGCCTGAAAAAAATACAGCTCCTGATCCATCATCACCAGAGATGCATGGCTCCTCCCACATATGAAGGGCAGCTCTTGCTGCCGTTATTGTGTTTCCAACTTTACAGGCGCCAAAACCACGCGTACGGTCAGCACCACACTCGCGCGGACACAGCCTGCAATTAGTCCAGTCTATCGTAAAATGCTTATTTTCTTCCATTTTTTTGTCTCCATATTTAACTTTTTCTTACAATTCCCAAAAAGCAGTTGTGTTTCTCCCAAAAAGCTATATGATAGAATTGATTGTAATGATTTTACTTTATTACCACTTACCCATTATAATTTATCATGGAGGTGCTATCATGTATTTTGATGCACATTTTATTTTTAACACCTTCCGATCTCGTGGGGTTTTTATGTTTGTGCTTTGTCTTATGATCCTTTGCTCTGTGCGTCCCTCTTTTGCAGCAGAAGCCGAAGCTACGCTGCAGGCGGAAACTACAGACGATTCTGCTATTGAGGCAGCTGGTATTGTCAGCGAACATGGTCAGTTAAGTGTCTCATCATCTGGATTTGTAGTGGACAAAAATCAATCTGTCTTCCAAATTCAGGGTATAAGTACACACAATTTGGCTTGGTATCCGGAGTATGTAAATGTCGATACATTTCGCAAACTTCGTGATGAGTTCAATATCAACACAATCCGCCTTGCCATGTACACAGCAGAAGATGGCGGCTATTGCGTCAGTGATGACACTGCAAGACAGCAAATGCTTGCCTGTCTGACTTCTGGTATTGAAGCTGCCATACAGTTGGATATGTATGTGATCGTAGACTGGCATATTCTTTCAGATTCCAACCCAAATCTCTACAAGGAAACTGCCCTTTCTTTCTTCGAAAGGATTGCTTCCACTTATGGTGACAAACCAAACATTTTGTATGAGATCTGCAATGAGCCAAACGGTGACACCTCATGGGACGAAATCAAAAGCTACTCTGTTGACGTGATTGACCGCATTCGTATGTATGCACCGCAAAGCATTGTAATTGTTGGTACCCCAACCTGGAGTCAGGATGTGGATATTGCTTCTTCATCTCCAATTGAGCGCACCAATCTCCTTTATAGTCTTCATTTTTATGCGGCAACCCACAAGGAAGATCTACAAAGCAAGATGCAGACCGCACTCACAAATGGGCTTCCTGTCTTTGTATCAGAATTTGGCATCACTGAGGCTTCCGGAAGCGGAATCGTTGATACCACAAGCGCTGATACCTGGATGAAACTGTTAAATGAAAACGGCATTGGCTACATTTACTGGAATCTTTCAAACAAAGACGAAGCCTGTGCCCTTCTTCGTTCCTCGTGCACATCATTATCCGACTGGACTTTTGATGATTACTCGCCTGCCGGACAATGGTTTTTACAGAATCAGCAAAATAATGCTTCAATTTATGACAAAGCAGCAGCCGCTCCAACAGCGGCTGTCGACACTCCTACTACACTTTACGCAAGTGATGATTATTGGAGCTTTAGCAATGGCTGCAATGTTTCTGTAAGCCTTACTGATACCTGGGCCGATACATCCATGCAGTATGCCTCTTATGATGTAACTGTTTCAAATACATCTTCTTCTGATGTAACAAACTGGCGTTTTCGCATCACCTGGAATGAGGAAATTTCACCAAAGGAATACTGGTCATGTGAAATTGGCGGCTCTGGAAATAATCGTCTTTTCATTCCAGTAGACTATAACACGACCATCCCGGCAGGCTCTTATATCACCTTTGGAATGATCGTGTATGGTGTTCAGTCACCTGAACTGACAAATATCACCTTTGAATAAAACTAGGAGCTTTTTGATGAAATCAAAATATACAAAAAAACAACGTGTTCTTGCCATTTTAGGCATCATACTTTTAGTCGGACTTTATCTCGCAGCGCTTATCGCTTCGTTCTTTAACAGCCCGACTGCACAGGGATTTTTATGCAGTGCTTTATTCTGTACATTCTTTATCCCAATCGTTATCTATCTTCTTCAGTTTTTTGCAAAGAAAAATTCTTCGTCACCAGATGACGACGATAAATCATTTAGGAAATAAATTTCCGATTAAAGGGGTCTTCGGACCTCTTTTTTTTCTATTTTCCTCAATCACTTCATCATCAATATCAATATAATAACGCTCATATGCATTCACTACACGTGTTTCATTATACTTACATTCTCTTTTATAACGTCCTCCGTAATTGGCATGCACATGACCATGTACAAACAAAAGTGGCTTATAAAAGTCCATTAAGTCCCTGAATACCTGAAATCCCTTGTGAGGAATGTCATCACCGTCATTTAACTGATATGCCGGCGCATGCGTAACAAGAATGTCAAAGCCATCTTTCTTTCGCAGCTTAAAACGCATCTTATTCACACGCTTTTTCATCTCCTTTTCCGTGAACATGTTACTTCCCTCTTTGTAGCGCATTGATCCCCCAAGACCAAGCAAACGTACACCATGAAACTCAAAAATATCATCTTCAATGCAGATACAGCCATCAGGAGGTGTCATCTCATAGTTTGCATCATGATTTCCCCTCACATAAATCACAGGTGCCTTTGTAAATGTTGCCAGAAAGGACAGATATTTGGGATTTAAGTCTCCGCACGAAACAATCAGATCCACATTTTCAAGCATCGACTTATCAAAATAGTCCCACAGCGCCTTCGACTCGATATCTGCAATTACCAGTATTCTCATTCCTACCTCTACCTCTGCCATAATCCAGCGCAGCTATACTTCGCTGCGCCTTCATAACCGCTTTTTCTACTCTTCTATATTATCTACACCCTGAACCTCAACTACAGCCTTTGCATCCTCATTTAATTTGTTCCAATGCGGCAGACTGCCATTCACATTATCGGCCAGCCATCTCATGTTAATAATTTCCTCTGGTGTCAGTGAACGATTGTCATCGCTTTGTACAATACCATCCTGTGAATACAGCTCTCCTGAAAACGGACTAAAGCCACCTTCCATAATTTGATGCTGCATAAACTCAACCAGCTGCCTTGTTTTTACCGGAACCTTCGGTGAGCAGATGAAATCAACAACACCTGCTGACATTCCCCACCAGTAATTAAGTGCAACACCGTCTGAGCCTGCACTGTCCCATGCACCATTTTGCACAGTCTCGACAAGCTTTTTATAAAGCGCACCCCAGTTCCATATCACAGCTGTCAGATTTTCCGGCTCATCCTTTTCTATATTGACCAGTCCAAAATAGCGTGACGGTGAATTAGGTACAATCATCTCAAGACATGATACAAGATTTACTTCATTTGCCTTAAAGTCTTCAAGAATTTCCTGTTTGCTGCGCACTGTCGTCCACTCCAGCTGAATCGTTGCATTTGGATTAACCATCTTCACGCCAATCGCAAATGCATTGATATTAGCAATCATTCCACAGATCGGATAATCAGCCATATAGCCAATCTTTCCATTTTTACACAATGCTCCTGCTACAAGTCCTGATAAAAATTTTGCCTCAAACAAGCGCGCATAGTAGGTACGAATACACTGATGATTCGTGTCAACAGAACAATTTAAAATCTTGACAGATGGATTTTTTATCGCTGTCTTTATACTGCCTTCAAGAAACTGCGGCGTTGTTGTAAATATAATGTTGCATTTTTTTTCAATTGCATCATCAAGTGTATTTTCAAGTTCTGCTCCCTGTGAAACATCATTATAAGAGATTGTTTCAACCTTTCCCTTAAATTGTTCCTCAAGATACATTCTTCCAAGTTCATGACCATATATCCATGCAGAATCCTGTGGATTTTTATCATGTACAAATGCAATCTTTAAATACTTTGTTCCTGGAGACAACAGATAATCAAACAGATTTTTCTTTGGTGCCTCCTGTGGCTCTGTCTTAATCTCAGAAGGATTTCCCTTTGCCTGAAGCAAAATCTCATCCCACATCTTTACAAGCTCTGATTTGATCTGAGATGGGAGCTTTTCCTCCTGATGAGGATCACATGGATATAGCTCCAAATACATCAAAAAGGCATCTGCTGTCGGAATCGGCGGTTGTTCTCCTCCCTTTTCCTTATACACCTTTTCAAAGCGCACATACAAAGAACGAACCTCCATACGGTCATCATCTGTCCATTTATAATCTACTTCAAATCCAAGCTTTTCCAATAAAGTCCTATAGCTTCCAAGCTTACTTAACACAATGTAATTAACCTTAGAGCACTTATAAAATGCCAGAAACTCAAAGTACAGGCGGTTCTCTGGCTCATCTGTTCTCTTTGGAATAATACGAGTTACATTACCCTGCACACTAGGTGCACCGCAAAACTTTAATACACTGACACGCTTATTACCCTCTAATACATAGTAGCGGTTCATAAACTCATAACACTTAATCGGATCATGTATTCCCTCTTCCAAATGGGCATTATAAAGAGTCTGCCACTTGGCTGCAAACTCCGATTCATCATCGAGCAGCGGCATAAAGTTCGGTGCAAATGCAGTACGTCTTCCTGCCGTAAAAGTTCCCACAATCATTTCCGATGGAATGGAACAAATTCCCAGATCTTCCTCTGCCACCACATCCGTATGAGACAAAAGCTCCTCAAGCACCTGCAAATACGGATATTTTCCTTCCGACAGATATCTTGCATAGCTTCTCTCACCCTTTTTCAGCGCCTTCTGATAATCCTCTCTTGCCATATTCAGCCACACACCTTTCTGTTCTCTAAGTCTCTTGCTCTTTGCAGCTTTATTTTACATCATTTTATCTACTGTTACAAGTATTCTTAAGAAAACCTTTCAATCCTTATGAATCCGTGTTTTTTCTTGCTTTTTTTTTAGAAACAAAGTACAATAAAATTAACTTATGCATCAGGAGGACTTATTATGAAAAAATCTCGTTTCATTCCTGCTTTTTTACTTTCTGCAGCACTTTTATCTGGACTTGCAGGATGCAAAAAAGAAACTGAATATTATAATCCAAACGCACAGACCTCATCTGTGACAGAAACACAAACTGAACTGCAAACAGAACCTTCCACACAAGCTTCTACAGAAGAATCTACTGAGGCATCTACAGAAGAAAGCACTGAGGCTTCAACCGAAGAATCCACTGCTGTTCCTGTCGTTTCCAAAGAACTTGCTGTAGGTGACATTTGGTATGTAAATACCGATTCCCTTAATATCCGCGATTACCCTTCTACTGAAGGCAATAAAATTGGGGAGCTTTATCGCGGTGAGGAAGTTCGAATCCTTGCTCTTGCAGAAAATGGATGGGTTCAGATTCACAGTGCAACAATGGACGGCTATGTAAAAGCAGATTTTCTTGTATCTTCTCCAGATCAGGTAGATGGTGCAGCGGCAGATGTCGCTGCATCTGCTGCGCCAGCCTCAAACGAAACATCAAATGCAAACACATCTTCTTCAAACGGACATATTGTGTGCATTGACGCAGGTCATCAGCAGGCAGGCATCAGCGAACAGGAACCAAACGGTCCAGGCTCTTCTGTAATGAAGGCTAAGCTTACTACTGGAACGAGCGGCGTAGCTACTGGTCTTGCCGAGTATCAATTAAACTTGGATGTCTCTCAAATGCTCCAACAAGAGCTTTTAAACCGTGGCTATCAGGTTGTAATGATCCGTACAACAAATGACTGCGCTATGAGCAATGCTGAGCGTGCTGTATATGCAAATGAAAGCGGCGCTGAAATCTTTGTCCGCATCCATGCAAACAGCTCCAATGATCCTTCTGTAAATGGCGCTATGTTCTATGCTCCATCATCAGCAAATTCTTATCTGTCTGCTGATGTAATATCTGCAAGCAACACACTTGCTTCTACGATGCTTTCTTTTTATTGCTCCACAACAGGTCTTGCAAACAAAGGAGTTCTTCAGGATGATAATATGACAGGTATCAACTGGTGTACTATTCCTGTCACAATCGTAGAAATGGGATTTATGTCTAACCCTGAGGAAGACCAAAAGATGGCAAATCCTGAGTTTCAGGCTGTAATTGCACAGGGTCTTGCAAACGGTATTGACGCTTACTTCGGGAGATAATTAATTATGGCTGTTCAGATCTATTACCAACTGATCCGTGACATCGTAATTGACGAACAGCTGCTTTCCATGCTGCAGCCGCAGCGCAGAAAGCAGCTGTTTTCTTTTCGTTTGGAATCTGATCAAAAACGCTGCGCAGCAGCCGGGCTTCTTCTTTGGAAACATATTTATCATAAGCACCCAGAGCACTTCACCGTCTCTTACAATGCAGCTGGAAAACCTAGTGTAGCAAACGCTCCATTTTTTAACCTCTCACACAGCAATGATTTTGTCATGCTTGCCGTCAGCGACACTCCTGTTGGATGTGACATTGAAAAGCTTCATAAAGCGGTTCTTTCACACCATGTTTTTCACCCAAATGAACTTAATGCACTTTCTAATCTTCCTTCAGGAGATATACGAAACCATGAGTTTCTTCGCCTGTGGACAGCCAAAGAAGCCTTCTTAAAAGCCATAGGCACAGGTATTGATGCAAAAGCTTCCTCATACGATTTTAGTAAAAGCAATACCATCTCTCTTGATGATGGCTCATTTTGGAAACTCGAACATCATACAGTTTGCGATTTTCCTGACTATCTTTCGTGTGTTTGCTATAAATGCTTGCAATAAAAAGAAACATCATTTACACTTTAAGCATTACAAGTCAGGCGTTCACATTACACCTGCCCTATGTTTTATTATTCAGAAACGAGGATTGTTTTTATGACTGCTTATGCTCATCTGTTACTGTATTTCTTTTTCTACAGCTTTGTCGGCTGGATTTGGGAATCCAGCTATGTATCTATTCTCACAAAACGGCTGACGAACCGAGGTTTTTTAACTGGTCCAATGCTTCCGATCTATGGAAGCGGCGCTGTAGTCATGCTCTGTGCCACCTACCCGGTGCAATCGTCCGACATTGGTATTTTTCTGCTTGGACTTATTGCTGCCACAATACTTGAATACGTTACCGGTGTCGTTATGGAAGCACTTTTTCAGGTGCGTTACTGGGATTACAGTGACAAAAAGTTTAATATACAGGGACATATCTGCCTAAGCTCCTCGCTTGCATGGGGTGTTTTTACACTTCTTTTGATACGCGTCGTTCATCCACGCATATCAGCTTTGTTGGAAAAGATTCCTCAAAACGTATGCTTTAGTGCTCTTGTTGTAATCACGATAGTATTTGCCATCGACTTTGCTTCCTCCTTCCATGCTGCTATGGATCTGCGTCAGATTCTTGAATCTATTACTAATCTAAAATCAGATGCAGAAAAGCTTCGTGAACGCTTTATTGTACTTACTGATTCCGTAAGCGAGACGCTTCGCGATAAGATTGGCACTATAAAAAAGCCGGAGAGTTCTCGTATTGAGGAATTTCAGACTTCTGTTTCTGAATACCTCGAAAAGCTTTACTCTCTTGTTCCAAAGGAAAAAACAGCCGATGTTATTCGACTCAAAGAACGCTTTGCCTATTTAGGTGAACTGAAAAATGCTATCTCAAAGCGTATGGATTTTCGTAAGATTATCCTTTTAAAAGGAAACCCAATGCTTACTTCAAAAAAATATGCCGATGCCCTTAATTCCTTAAAAGAGCAGATTGGACTTAATAAAAATAAATAAGAAAAAGGCCACAAAAAAACGATGACGCATATCTTAAAAAGCGTCATCGTTTTTCTATAAGCTTACTAAATCTTTATAAAGTAATTCCAATATAAGCTGCTGCAAGTTTTACAATATAAGTTATAAACTTGATCAAATACTCTTCAATACGCTCTAACAAGCTATATTGAACTGTCGATTCTTCTTGTACAGCAACCTCTGTCTGTGAAACACTTTCTTGTGTCTGTGCTTCAGTTTCCAACATCTCAGGATCATTTGATTCTTCTGCTTCATGAGATTCCTGCACCTGTTCTGCAGCCTGTGTACTTTCTGGCTCTGTATCAGCTGAATAAATATTTGTTTCATCAACAGTTATTTCCTCAGCCTGACCCTGACTAAGCGCTACATTCATCAAATCTACTGTATAGCTTGCACTGCTGTAAACTGCTGTTGAATTGTATTTCCAATTCAACACACCTTTTTCAACATAATATGATTTACCATTGTATATGCAGCTTCCAGTATAATTCCAGTTGACCTGTCCCTTTGTAATGTAATACCATACTCCGCTGTGCTGACAAAGACCTGTATAGTTCCAGTCTAACGCACCATTTTTTATGTAAAACCAAATCGTATCATACTGACAAAGACCAGTATACTCCCAATCAACTGAACCTTGTCTTACATAATACCATACTCCATTATACTGAGCTAACCCAGTATAACTCCAATCTGCTGTTCCACCCTTCACATAATACCAGCTGCCATTATAAACTGACAAACCTGAATATGCAGTATTACGTACACCTTTTTGAACATAGTACCAGTTTCCACCATTATAAATAAGACCTGAATAGCTTGTATTCTGCACACCATTGATTAAATACACCTGATCACTTCCAGATGCTGCAAAACCAGTATAGCTTGTGTCAACCTGATTATTAGTATAATAGCGCCATACCCCATCCGAATCCTTTAAAAGACCATTTTTACTGGTAACAGTATTTTGTCCTGCATATGCAGTCTGACTAAAGACTGGATACAAGAATACACAATCTGCACTAGTCGTCCATTTTCCACTTGGAATATGAGTATTTCCAAATTTCTTTGTTCCAAATGCTGCTGATGAGTATGTTTCTGAACCTACTAAGAAAAAGTCGTACATAGTGGTAGACTGATCATCCCACGTAGCATCCACTGCGTACCATACGCCATTTTCCATTTGAACATAATTCCACATATGATATTCTCCACTGTCTGTTACACCAGTAACAAGCACACATGGAATACCATATTTATTGCACTGGAGCTTCATCATCTTTGCATATCCAGCACAAACAGTTTCAATCTTTCCATCACCATCTGCGTCATAATATAGACTATATGGCGTCTGATAATACGGATTTCCAATATTTTGCGTATTATTTTCATAGCTGACCATACTGCAAATCTTGTCATGAACTGCCTTTACTTTATCATATGTAGTTGCATTTGCTGGAAGCATAGCATCAATCTGTGATTTTGTTCCATCAAACAATGGATTTACTTTACTTCCTGTAAGTACCCCAGTATCCTTAGTAGGTGTTATGGTAAATGTACTTCCTGCAAGCTCAAGATCTGTTATAATACTTGTTTCGCCTGACTCGAACAGCGGTGTATATACGCTATAACCAATAGTATATTTTGCACCTGAAAGCCATACTAACTCTGGATGATCATATGTCAATGCTAAATATGCTGGAGTTACATAACTGCCAAGCCATGCAAAAATTGCCTGCTTTGTTTCTTCTGAATATACAGCCTTACCATTGGCTCCCTTTGTTACCTTCTGATTTTCAAAAATTTTTGTCAGGTTCAACTTCATCTTTGCTGTACTGGCACTACTTTTATTTGCTTCGTAAATCGCATTATAGATACGCTTAGATGTTGCATCAAGCTGATCATAATAGTTTCCAGTTGCTGTACTGATTCCTGCCATTCCTAAATAAATTGGATTTCTGTCTACTATCATATCAAATGAAAATGTCTTTACAAACTCATCTCCAATTTCATAAATATCAGAATCCATATCTTCATCAGTTGAATCTACAAATGCATCCGTTGAGCACTCAGTTGTCTCATCCTCACTATTAGACTCCTGTACCAGTTCTGGCAAATTCTCATTTACTGTTTCCTGAGTCTGTTCTTCTATACTTTCGCTTGCCGTTTCCTGAGTCTGTTCTTGTGTACTTTCGCTTTCTACTTCCTGAGTCTGTTCTTGTGTACTTTCGCTTTCTACTTCCTGAGTCTGTTCTTGTGTACTTTCGCTTTCTGCTTCCTGAGTCTGTTCTTCTATACTTTCAGTTATCGTTTCTGACGTCAGTTCTAATATTTCGGGATCAGTACCATTAACTAGTTCCTCTGATAACTCAGAAGATGATTCTGACAATATTTCCTGACTTAGTACTTCCTGCGATGTTTGTTCTTCTTGTGCATAAGTTGCCGATCCTGCCAATATAACAAAAGCAGTAAACAACGATGCGGCTCGTTTCAATAATACCTTATTTTTTCTCATCCAGTACTCCCTCTTCCTATTGTATCTCTAGACAATTACTTCTTAATACTAAAAAATCACAGAGTTTCCCCTGCAATTTTTAACTGCAGCTGGCTGACATTTTACAGTCCCTATAGCTTTGCGTCACTGCCTTTCGACAGTTTTGCCAAACTATTTTTTTATGAAAAATCATCAAATGACTCTCCATTGTAACCTATCTCCATTTTTATTAGTATCACGCATCGCCTTTTCTGTCAATAACTTTCTTCCAGATTCTTAATAATATGACTCTTTTCAGTGCTTGACAGGCAATTTAAGCTTGTCTTATAATAAATTATAATACAAGCGCACACTTCACTATGGGGCAAAAAGTTTCACCCTATTTTTTATTATATCATTTTTCCCCTGTGAAAAAAAGTCTTATTTGCGCGGAAATGAGGTTTTTATGAAACATTACGATATTATTATTATCGGCGCCGGTCCTGGCGGTATTTTCTCCGCATACGAACTGGCAACCAAACGCCCTGATTTAAAAATCGCTGTATTTGAGGCTGGAAATCGTCTTGAGAAAAGAAAGTGCCCAATTGACGGCAAGCGCGTAACAAAATGTATACACTGCAAAACCTGTGCTATCATGAATGGCTTTGGCGGTGCCGGTGCTTTCTCTGATGGAAAATATAATATTACGAATGAATTTGGCGGCACACTTTACGAGTACATCGGAAAAAACAAAGCAACGGAACTTATGGAATATGTTGATGAAATCAATATGACCTACGGTGGCGAGGGCACACGCCTATACTCTTCTGCAAATTCCAGCTTTAAACGTGTCTGTCTGCAGCACAACCTTCACCTTCTTGAGGCATCTGTTCGTCATCTTGGAACAGATAAAAACTATGAAGTTCTCAGTAACCTTTATAATTTGTTAAAAGACAAGGTTAGTTTCTATTTCATGACACCAGTTCAGAATGTTGCAATCATGGACAATGGTGACTATGAGATTATTACAGAGAACGAGAAATATACATGTGAGAAATGTATTATCTCCGTTGGTCGAAGTGGAAGCAAATGGATGGAGCAAATCTGCCATAACCTTGAAATTCCAACAAATTCAAGCCGTGTTGACATTGGTGTTCGCGTAGAGCTTCCTGCTGAGGTATTTGCCCCGATCACAGATGAGCTCTATGAAAGTAAGATTGTATACCAGACTGAAAAATATCAGGATCGTGTGCGTACCTTCTGCATGAATCCAAAGGGCGCTGTAGTTACAGAAAACACAAATGGTATTATCACAGTAAACGGACACAGCTATGAAAATCCTGCCCTTCACACAAAGAATACAAACTTCGCACTGCTTGTTTCCAAACACTTCACTGAACCGTTTAAGGACAGCAATGAATACGGTGAGAGTATAGCTCGTCTGTCTAACATGCTTGGAGGCGGCGTTATGGTTCAGCGCTTTGGTGATTTGATCCGCGGTCAGAGAAGTAACCCTAAGCGTATCGCAGAGTCTTTCCTTACACCAACTCTTGATGCTACGCCAGGCGATTTAAGCCTTGTAATGCCAAAGCGTATTCTCGACGGCATCATTGAAATGATCTATGCGCTTGACAATATTGCTCCTGGTACTGCAAACGATGACACACTTCTCTATGGTGTCGAAGTTAAATTTTACAACATGGAGGTTCAGATCGACAATCATCTTGAGACTCGCCACAAAAATCTCTTTGTGATCGGTGACGGCAGCGGTGTTACTCACTCTCTATCCCATGCATCTGCAAGCGGCATCTATGTTGCACGCCATCTGCTCGGTGAAATTGAATAATTAAAGAAAAGAGCCTCTGGGGACATGTACTGTCCCCAGAGGCTATTAGTTACTTTCTGACTTTAACAATGCCTGATAAATATCTCTTTTGCTGACACCGCGATCCTTCGCAACCTGCTTCATCGCATCCTTGCGGTTCATATCTTCATACAGCGCCATGTGCTCTTCAATTGTCATTTCTTCCCATGACTGTTGTTTTTGCTTATTTAAATCTTCTCTGTCAGCTCCCTCAATGATAATTACGCACTCACCTCTCGGCTCCTCTATGTCGCGATAATGAGCTAATGCACCATCTAACGTATCTGCATAGACAGTCTCATGCTTTTTAGTAAGCTCTCTGCATATACGAACCTTTCTTGATCCGAGTGTCTTAAAAAGCTCCTCAAGCGTCTTTACGAGGTGATGAGGTGCTTCATAAAGAATAATAGTTCTTGTCTCATCCTGTAATTCCTCAAGAATTTGCGCACGCTGCTTTTTATCTGCCGGAAGAAATGCCTCAAATGCAAATCTTCTTGTAGATAAACCAGACATAGTAAGTGCGGTTATACATGCAACAGGGCCGGGAAGAGATGTCACCTTAATCCCTGCCTCATAACACTTTTGAACCAGAACTTCACCTGGATCAGAAATGCCCGGCGTTCCTGCATCTGTAATGCAGGCAATATTTTTGCCATCCAGAATCAAACCAACCAGATATTCAGCCTTATCATATTTATTGTATTCATGATAGCTTGTCATTGGCGTATGAATATCAAAATGATTCAGAAGCTTTTGACTATTTCTTGTATCCTCTGCTGCAATAAGATCTACTTCCTTTAACGTGCGCAGCACGCGAAATGTGATATCCTCAAGATTTCCAATCGGAGTTGCACACAGATAAAGCATTCCTGCCATAACTTTCTTCCTTCCATTTTCATGTTTGTGTCTTTTCAGAGCCTTCCGTGAATCATTTTAATCTGTTTGCTCTCTTGTCCATCTTCGTCAAACAATACAAGAGGCGCTTCGACGCGAATCTGCGTATTGCCGCCACGGATTCCTTCTATCAACACCAGATTAGCCTCCTGCGATGCCTTTGGATGCACCATACAAAGGCGCCTAGGTGACATTTTATATTGCTTCATCAGACATATGATATCTCCAAGACGATATGGTCGGTGCACCATATACATACGTCCTCCGGCCACCAATACATTCGCACTCTCACGAATCACATCCTCTAAGCTGCATAAAATTTCATGACGCGATACTGCCTTACTGTAATCAGCACCTACAAGGCCGCTTCCACCTGCCATATACGGTGGGTTGACTGTGACTACGTTAAAAACGCCTTTTCCAAAAAGAGTCTTTGTATTTTTCAAATCACCACAGATAATTGATACCTTATCCCCTAGATGATTTAACATCACACTTCGAGATGCCATTTTTGCAACTTCCTCTTGGATCTCCAGACCAGTAAAATGCGATGCCGCTGTCTTTGCCGTCATTAAAATAGGAACCACACCTGTCCCAGTACAAAAATCCAGCACACGCTCTCCCTCAGAAGCCTTTGCAAACCACGATAGGAGCACTGCATCCACGCCATAGCAGAAACGTCCCGGATGCTGAATCAGCATTAACCCGTTGCGCTCTAAATCGTCTAATCTCTCACCTGGCTTAAGCTCACTTATCATTAAGCTTAGACCTTCCTTCCCTCTTGTCAAGCCTGTCTAAATCTTCAAGCTCCTTTAATTCCTTATCGGACAGCTGCGTTTTTTCCCTTCTCTTATGAGGACGGAATTTCAGCTGAGAAACCTTGTATTCACGAATTTCCTTCTCATCCTTATTTACGGTAACGATGACTTTTACTTCCTGGCGAAGCACACTTACACTTGAAACCTCTCCCTTTAGTCCGTCATCTGTCGTCACACAATCACCTACACTTGGAAGCTTACTGTTTAAATACTCGTATGTCTCCTCCTCGTTCTTTAAACAACACATCAATCGTCCGCAGACACCGGAAATTTTAACAGGATTTAAAGACAGATTTTGCTCCTTTGCCATCTTGATAGAAACTGGCGCAAATTCAGATAAATATGAATTACAGCACAATGGTCTTCCACAGCTGCCAATTCCACCAATAATCTTTGCCTCATCACGCACACCAATCTGACGAAGTTCAATACGAGTACGAAATACCGATGCCAGATCCTTTACAAGCTCACGAAAATCAACTCTTCCATCTGCCGTAAAGTAAAAAAGAACCTTATTATTGTCAAACGTATACTCTGCATCAATAAGCTTCATATCAAGACCATGCTTTGCGATTTTTTCCTGACAGATCTTAAATGCATCCTTTTCCTTCTGTCTGTTTTCATCTGCAACTGCATCGTCTTGTGGTGTAGCAATACGAATTACTGGCTTTAATGGCTGAAACACCTTTTCTTCATCCATATCTTTCACGCCAAGCACAACATAGCCATACTCAACGCCTCTTGCTGTCTCTACAATAACATGCATTCCCGTTGTAATATCCATATCAAGCGGATTAAAATAATACACCTTTCCGGCTCTGCGGAAACGCACACCGATGACCTTTATCATAATTTTTCCAAACCTTTCCTATTTCTGGCACTCTCTGATCGTCAGCCACAAAAGCTCCAGCGTAAGCTGGAAATTTACATTTGCGTCCAGTCTGGCTGACGCGGTATTTATAGCCTCCAGAATGCGGTTTATTTCATTATAACCACATGTCTGAGCAACCTTATTGATTGCGCTGTACTCCTCTGCAAAGATCAGAAGATTCGGATCTCTTGTTGCCTTAAAGATCAGAATATCTCGATACCACATCTGCATAAAACCAAAGCAGTCCTTAATGCTCAGTTTATATTCCTCAAGCTTTGCAATACTTTCAAGTAGCTCTGAAAATGGCATCTTAGAGGCTGTCTTTAATAATAGCATAATCGTCTGAATCATTGAAATAAAATCATCCGACTGTGCCAGCTTCAATCCCTTTCCGATATTTCCCTGTGAGAATTTTTCAAGTGTTGGAATCTTATCCTCATCCACACCTTTTTCTCTCATGTACGAAGTAAATGCTTCTGACTCAACTGGCTTCATATTCAGTACAATGCTTCTTGAAAGAATTGTTTCAAGCATTGATGCTGCATTTGTTGTAAGCAATAAAATAATACCATAAGCCGGAGGCTCCTCTATTGTCTTTAAAAGAGCATTCTGTGCCTGAACAGACAGCTTTTGCGCCTCGTCTACAATATAAATCTTATACGGACTGCAATATGGCTTAATCTGGATATCTCCGATAATCTGAGTTCTGACGTCATCTACACCGATTACCGTTGGCTTCTCATGACCTGGAAAAATTACATCAGGATGATTACCGCTCAAAAATTGTGTGCATGAATGGCACACGCCGCACGGTCTGTTGGCAGGTTCTGCCTGACACTCCAATGTCTGTGCAAATGCCTTCGCCGCCGTCATCTTTCCCAGACCATCCTCTCCGCTTATGACATAGCAGTGTGATACCTTCCCGGAAGAGATCGCATGTAAAAAATGTTCCTTTATCTGTTCATTTCCGATTAATTCTGAAAAACCGCCTGCATGCATATCAAAATCGCCTCCCATCTTATCGTAACGATCCATTTTTCTGTTTATGAACTGCATTTATCATAGCACAACTTTAATAAATAGTCTAGTTACAGTTCATGTTCAATGTATGATAAAACTTCTTTAAGACAGCACTCTCTATCCTCATTCTTAAAGTGTTTTATAATATTTGCAGCCTTTAGCTTTTCTTCAGAAAAATCGGCCTGATCAGCCAAAAAGCGTCTGCACATCTCCTCATATTTTGCAGTTTTTTGCGTGCGCTCTCTTGCAATAGCCCGCTCTAAGCGGAGCCCATCCTCTACCTCAAGATACACAGGAATCATAGTTTCTGCTCCAAAATGCGCACGAATCGGCACATACGATTCAAGTGTTCCAATTGTCATATAAACAGAATTATCATCAAACTGTCCATCATCTGCTGTTGCATAAATCCAATCACCGTATACGGTATGGTAAACACGCTTTTCTATAATTTTTCCTTCATTTTCCATTTTGGCAATCTCACTGTCTGTCACAAAGAAATATTCTCTTCCATTTTCTTCGTGATCGCGTATCGGTCTCGTCGTATACAATATGATTTCCTTTGGTGAAGGATTAAGTTTTTCCTTTACTTTTCTGTAGATAGTATCTTTTCCAGATGCACTCTTTCCCATAAAATAGATAATTTTCATATCTTCTTTTCCTTTTTGTTGTTTGTACTATTTAGCTTCTGTTTTTATGTTATTAATTTTCAATGACAAGGAGCGTTTCTCCAGTTTCATCCTCCATGCCGTACAGTTCCATGCCACTTGTCCTATAGTAACGAACAATTTCAAGCAGTTCCTCGCTAATTTTTTCTCCTGGCATCAAGAACGGACAACCCGGTGGATAAACATAGACAGTCTCGGCACTGATTTTTCCAACAGATTCAAAAAATGGTACCTGAATTACAGGCGCCTCTGCTGCTTCTAGCGGCAGCATAACCAGTTCAAGCGGCACAAATGCAGAAGGATACGCACTCGTTGTTCTCTCCCATACTAGAGAGCCGCATTCCAGCTCATCATTAATTTCGCTAAGTGCCGCCTCAAGACGCAAAAAGCCTTCTTCTGTATCTGTCAGCATTGTCATAAGAATTACATAATCGGGCGCTGACATTTCCGGCTGAAGATGATAGCGGTCGCGCAAAATTTCATGCAGCTTTCTTCCTGCATTCTTGTATCCTTTTGCGCCAAACACAATTTTTGTATAATCTGCAATCGGAATACTAATCATGTCTGCGCTTTTTATTTTCGGATACAGAAACCACAGTTGTTTCCATGACTCGCTTCGTTCATAGAAAAGCTGCAGTCTGTCAGTCAGCATTTGTAGCTTTTTTTTGCCTTCGCCTTGCATATAGCGCACACAAAGATCCATTCCCGCCATCAAAACATAAGATGGACTGGATGTCTCAAATATATGAAGGGCACGCTCAATTTTTTTTACCGAAACTCTGTCGCTGCATATATGAAGTGCTGCACTCTGTGTCAGACACGGAAGTGTTTTGTGAAGGCTCTGAATGACAATATCTGCGCCCTCACGCACTGCACTATATGGAAGATACGTCTCTTCCTGATTAGCACCATGATTAGCATATGGAAGATGTGCGCCATGTGCTTCATCCACAATCAAAACTCCGCCATGTGCATGTACCACATCTGCGATTTGCCGTATATTTGATACAATTCCTTCATACGTCGGCGATGTCAGGATCACTGCCGCAATTTCTGGGGATTGCTCATAAGCTTTTTCCACATCTTTGGGGATAATTTGACCACTTATACACAAGTTATCCACATTTTGGGGATAAATATATGTTGGTTTTAGTCCTCTGAGCATTATTGCATGGGCAACACTCTTATGAGTGTTTCTTGCTACCGCAACTGTAGCTCCCTGTGGACACGCCGCATAAATAGCTGCTAATATTCCACATGTTGAACCATTAACTATGTAATATGACTTCTTTGCCCCTACTGCATTAGCCATGCGCGCCATACCTTCTTCAAGAATACCATCTGCATGATGCAGATCATCAAATCCGTCAATCTCAGTAATGTCAATATCATACACATCCGAAATCCAATCCACTTTACGTTTATGCCCCGGCATATGAAATGGGTATGCATCACTCTTTGCATACTCTCTTAGTTTTTCATAGATTGATTGATCCTGCATATTTTTCTCCTTTTCTGTAACCGCTTTCCCAATCAACTACATTCATCATTTCTGTATGATTCAAAAAAGCCTTCAGATTATGAGCACAGATTTTTGCAACACGCTCCTCTACCTGTGGTGTATGACCAAAGCTAATTCCCGAAACATGTGGTGTTATAAGCACATTCTTCATGCCCCACAGCAAATTATCACTAGGCAGCGGCTCTGGATCTGTCACGTCAAGCACAGCACCTGAAAGATAGCCTTCTTCGAGCAATTGAATCAAATCTGGCTGAACAATTAAACTTCCTCTTCCAACATTAACAACAAGTCCGCCCTTTTTCATTTTGCGAAGACGTCCTTGATTTAACAAATGCGTCGTCTTAACTGTCCTTGGCAGACAGCCAATCACGATATCGGCACGACTAATCTGTTCGTCTAATGCATCAAGCATATACACCTCATCAAACCATTCTGATGCAAATTTTGCAGTTCGTCTGATACCTATCGTATAGACATCAAATGCGCTCAGACGCTTTGCAATATTAGTTCCAATATCGCCTGTGCCTAAAATAAGCGCAGTCTTTCCCATCAGTGCCTGCTCACTTCCTGCATCCTGCCACAGACGTTTTTGCTGATGCTCAATATAACTAGGAAATTTGCGATACATTGTCAATATTCCACCAAGAACATACTCTGAAATAATCCCTCCAAATGCACCTGACATACTACACAGCATAACATTTCTTGGAAATCCTGGCTGCTGCGTATATTTTTCTACGCCTGCATTAGATGACTGAACAAATTTCAGCTTTGGTGCAGAAGCTATCTCTTCAATAGACGGATTTCCAATTATGATATCTGCCTCTTTCAAAAAAGCATGATATAGTTTCTCATCTCTTTTATCATCTATCGTGTACGCATCTTTGAAGAAAAACAAAGCGTCTGGCGCTTCTTTTTTTAGCTCCTCTTGATGTTCTTTTTGAAATGGAACTGTTACTAGTATCTTCACTATGCTTCCTCCTATCTTCTACGAAACTACTGTACCTATTTTTTCACATCTGACATCCACGCGATATCCTCGCTGATTCTTTTGATTTCTTCTGGCAAATGATAGGCATACGCTGCTTCTGGGTAAAGATAGGCATGCAGCTGCACAACATTATCTGCCAATTCTCTTGCCACAACTGCATCTTTTACACCTTTTGTCAAATCATATATCTGCCCCAGATACTCACCTGCCTCATATTGGAATGGAAAAGAAATACTTTCTTCAATTTCAAAATCACCCGCCTGAAATGCGAGATTTCCTAATTCCAGCATTGAAAGATTTGTTGCAATACTATCCATACCGATTGATACGGCTCTAACAACTGTCGTTGGCTTTGTCAAAATCAATTCCTTAACCTTTTTCAGACATCTTTCAATAATCATTCGCTGATTACCAGTTCGCCCAACATCACCTAATCCGGCATAACGTACACGGCAAAATGCCACTGCCTGTGTTCCTGTCAGATTATATGTCCCGCTTCCATCAAGCTGTTCTGACCAGATTCCTGTCTGCTGATTCACTTCCGTCAGATATCCATTCATATATCGAATTACCTCTGGATTTTCAATTGATACCTCAATACCGCCAAGCGTATCAACTACCTGTGCCGCTGCCAGCCAGTTTAATACAATATAATCCTTAATATTTAAATCAAGGTTTCGATTAATCATGCTGATCATATCTGCAATATCAGTATAACAAAGCTGTGAATTGGCCTTATCGTAAAGTCTGCCCTTATGATAGCTTCCAGGATTCTCCAGGCGAAGAAGTGTATCACGAAGAACAGATATCAGACGAATTTTTCCTGTGCTTTCATTGATGCTCACAATCATGATAACATCTGCGTTCGCACCTCTATCGATACGCTTTTGATCCCTCGCATCCACACCAACCAACAAAATATTTCGATAATCTGAAATAAGTTCATCGTAATCAACTACTTCACTTCCCGTTATTGTCCCTTGCGCGTCTGTTACCTCAACAACATTTGTTCCATGATCCGCAACAAATACCTCCTGAAGCGAATCACTCTGCTTCGCACGCGCATAACTTCCTATCACATACGCACCTGCTAAAAGCAGCACGATAAACGCTGCCTCCAGCCAAAACAACGGTTCCCTGTGCTTTCTTTTTCTGTTTCCCATACACAATCTCTTTTCTTATGGGCCAGTTTCCGCATCACTTAGCTGCGGTTTGCGCCATTACTCCTACTATATGCATGAGAAACAGATTTTATACATTTGCCAGTAAGCATGAAATTATCTGAATCTAGCGTTCTAGGCGAACTGTATCACAAATTGTTGCACCTCCAACAACTACATCACCATCATACAACACAACAGCCTGTCCTTTTGTAATGGCACGCTGCGGCTCATCGAATATAACGTGAATGCGTTTTTCATCAAGCTGCTCTACTGTTGCTGGCTGTTCAGCATGACGATAACGCACTTTCGCCTTCACCCGCATTTTTCCTTCAATTTTAGGAACAGAAATCAAATTTAAGTCATCTGCAATCAGTTCACTTGAAAACAAATCAGCTTCATCTGTCAAAATCACCTGATTTTTTTCCTTATCGATTCCATAAACATACATCGGCCTTGCAAGCGCCAGTCCTAATCCCTTACGCTGTCCAATAGTATAATGGATTATTCCCTTATGACGGCCAAGAACATTGCCTTTTCGATCTACAAAATCGCCTTCTGGATATTCCTTTCCAGTATACTGACGAATAAAATCTGTATAGCTTCCAGAAGTTACAAAGCAGATATCCTGACTGTCATGTTTGCGAGCATTTATTAAACCCTGCTCCTCAGCAATCTCCCTTACCTTAGGCTTTGGCAGCTCTCCTAGCGGAAACTGTGTGTGCATAAGCTGCTCCTGTGTAAGACTGTAAAGCACATAGCTTTGATCCTTATTGGCATCTAATCCCTTCTTTAAAAGATAACGACCTGTTACCTCATTGTATTCCACGCGTGCATAATGACCTGTTACAACGATATCATAACCCATAAGCTTAGCACGCTCATATAATTCCTGAAACTTAATATAGCGATTACAATCAATACAAGGATTTGGTGTACATCCATTCTCGTAAGCATCCACAAATCGCTTCATGACATGCTCCTCAAACTGACCTGTAAAATTATAAAGAAAGTGGCGAATCCCAAGCGTACAAGCTACACTTCTCGCATCGCTCACATCATCAAGTGAACAACATGTATTTTCTCGTTTTATTCCATCACCAGTTTCATTAAAGGTTTTGATCGTAATTCCAATACACTCATATCCTTTTTCCTTCATCAAATATGCCGCAACGGAGCTGTCTACACCGCCGCTCATCGCTATGACCGCCTTCTGATTCATTGCTTTCCTTCCTTTCTTCATCTATACACTTATTGTCCTATTATACCGCAAAAGTTTATTTTGAGTTCATTTTGTGTAAAAAAAAATAACCAACGTTATCCGTTGATTATTTGAAGTTGCGGGGGCCGGATTTGAACCAACGACCTTCGGGTTATGAGCCCGACGAGCTTCCAGACTGCTCCACCCCGCGATATTATAGAGTGTTGTTCTTTTTCAAGAACCAATGGATGGAGGTGGATTCGAACCACCGAAGCAAGTTGCAGCAGATTTACAGTCTGTCCCCTTTGGCCACTCGGGAATCCATCCATTTAAATGGGGCCTATAGGGCTCGAACCTATGACCCTCTGCTTGTAAGGCAGATGCTCTCCCAGCTGAGCTAAGACCCCAAATATTTAATTGTAGCTGAAAGTT
>QWCE01002506.1_pt1 | contig 22766 bp, 20 predicted proteins | sample 1972531 | NCBI WGS metagenome assembly QWCE01 (sample SAMN09866716, study PRJNA288562) | Human gut metagenome isolate term4_stool, whole genome shotgun sequencing... | reverse complement strand
CTCAGTTGGTAGAGCAACTGACTCTTAATCAGTGGGCCCAGGGTTCGAGTCCCTGAAGATGCACCAGATACGCGGAGCTTCGGCTCCGTTTTTTTATGCCCGTTTTTCTTTGTCCATTGAAAAAGAGCGGCGCTTACACGTCGCTCTTGTCTTTGTTTTTCCAGTAGAGATCCCAAATCTTTTTCATCAGAATGTCTTTATCCCGCTGCCCGATCTTCTCTGAAGCCAGGGCTTTTTTTATGCCGTTTAAAGACTGGCGCAGGATTTTGTAATCGTCGTAGGCCGCATCATCTTTTTCAGGCATGGAAAACCCCTCGTCTTCGTGGAGCAACTCATTCACATCCACGTCGAAGATGCGGGCCATTTTTTTGTAAATGAGTCGGTTCTTCGGGTAGCTGTCGCCGGATTCGTAATTCTTCACCGTGCGCACACTCACCCCCAAGGCGTCGGCCAGCTCCTGCTGAATCCAGCCCTTTTCCGTACGAAGGGTTTTTACTTTTTCCGCAAAGGTCATCGAACCACCTGCTCTTTCACATTCCAAATCATGTTTGCGTAGGTCATGATGCTTCGATCGGCAGTAAATTTCGAGGCGCAGGCCATGTTCCAAAAGCTCTTTCTGTACCAGCTTTTTTCATCCTTAAAATCTTCTTCGATGCGATTTTGCGTAGCGATGTAGTCTCTCAAATCGTAGAGAATATAGTATTCGTCGTTGGGCCCGCTCTTGTTGTCCATCAACGCGTCCCTAAGGTCGAGAAATTTAAAGCTGCCTCCGTCGTCTAAAAGCCCGTCGGTTAAACTGTCCACGGCTTCTTTCGCCAAGGGGTCCTCTCCGTAGCGGACGACGGGATCGTAGCCCGAGGCTTCCATTTCTTCCACGGAAGTGCCGAAGACGTAGTTATTTTCTGCGCCGGCCTCTTCAAAAATTTCGATATTGGCCCCGTCCATGGTGCCTAAGGTCACGGTACCGTTCATCATAAACTTCATATTTCCCGTGCCGCTGGCTTCTTTGCCCACGGTGGAAATCTGCTCGCTGACATCGGCGGCGGAAACCAGAAGTTCCGCCCAGCTCACGTCGTAGTTTTCGATAAAGACCACTTTCAGCTGATCGCCAACATCAGGATCGTTGTTGATGACCCGGGCCAGTTCCGTAATGTATTTAATAATGCCCTTGGCCCGGTGGTAGCCCGGTGCGGATTTGCCGCCGAAGATGCAGGTTCTCGGCGTGCGCGCCCTTTGGGGATCGGCCTTGATTTCCTTGTACAAATGGTGAATGTAAAAGCCGTACATCAGTTGACGCTTGTATTCGTGGATCCGCTTGATTTGAATGTCGTAAATGGAATCGGGATTGACCCGTACGCCGAAGGCCTCCTCGATTCGCTCCGCGAGGCGCACTTTGTTTTGACGCTTAATGGCTTTGAAGCGGTCGATGACCGCCTCGTAATCCGCCAAATCTTTTAACTTCGCAAGCTCCGAAAAATCCGTCCGCCAGCCCGTGCCGATCCACTCGTCGATGGCTTCGGACAAGAGGGGATTCGCCGCCATTAAAAAGCGCCGCGGCGTGACGCCGTTGGTGACGTTCATAAATTTGTCGGGATAAAGATCGGAAAAATTCTTCAGCTCCCGCTCTTTTAATATGCGGGTGTGAAGCTCGGCCACGCCGTTTACCTTCGAGGCCACATGAATGCCCAAATGGGCCATGTAGATGGTTCCCTTGTCCACAATGGCCATTTTGCGCACCGCCGATTCGTCCAGACCCCGCTCCCGCATGAGACGGGCGTAGTGATCGTTCAAGCGATAGATCACGGCCAAGGTATCGGGGCAGACATCTTCCACAATAGCGACGGGCCACTTTTCCATGGCTTCCTGTAAAATCGTGTGGTTCGTATAATTAAAGACGTGCTCCGCAATTTGAAGGGCTTCTTCGAAGGAAAAGCCCAGCTCGTCGACCAATATCCGTATGCCTTCGGGGATGGCGATGACGGGGTGGGTGTCGTTGAGCTGAATCGCCAGGGCATTCAATCGATCCGCCGGTGTCATGGATTTTAAGTCGCCTTGGCGCAAAAGGTCCCGAAGGGTGGCCTGTGCGAAGAAGTATTGCTGCATAAAGCGGAGCAGCTGCCCTTCCCTGCGGGCGTCGTTGGGATAGAGGACGCGGGTGATGTTTTCGGCGATGGCGCGCTCGCTTACGGCGCCCAGGTAATCGAAATTGTTGAATTTTTGAAAGTCGAAGTCGTTCATGGCCTCGGCCCGCCACAGGCGCAGGCGATTCACATTGTTCGTCTCGTAACCCGGCACGATGTAGTCGTAGGGAATGGCTTTTAATGTAAAATCTTTAAAGTGCACGGGCACCATTTCGTCGTCGTGGCGGCGGCCCCACATGTCCCCGTCTTTCAGCCACTCGTCGCCTACTTCCACCTGAAAGCCGTCTTCGATTTTTTGAGCGAACATGCCCTTTTCGTAGCGCAGGCCGTAGCCGCGAAGGGGCACGCCTTTCGTGGCGGCGGCATCCATAAAGCAGGCGGCCAAGCGGCCGAGGCCGCCGTTGCCCAGGCCCGCATCGGGCTCAAAGCGAAAGAGATCTTCCACCTCCACGCCGTAAAGCTCCGGCACCAATTCACGCACCAGGGCCTCTTCCGCCGGGCCCAGCGCCTGAAGATGGGTCTTTAAGCTCTTTCCGATCAAATATTCCAGACTCATGTAACAGGCGATTTTACCCTTTTCGTAGGCACGATGGGTGCGAATCCTCCGGTCGTGAAAGGCGATGCGTATGCAGGTGGCCAAGGCCCGGGCCTTCGCCGCCATGCTCGCCTCGTCCACGGGTTTCGATGATTCCAAGTACATGGTGGCCATTAAATTATTGATCCAAGTCTGTTTGTCCATTACTTCGCCCTTTCTTTTAAGCATAATTCGATTCGTCTCGCCGCGTCTTCATTCATTGCATCAGGCGGCAGCATCCACTGCCAATTGCCGCGGCAGGTGCCCGGCCGATTGATGCGCCCGGGATTTTCCAAAAAGTCACCGTGCTGGAAAAATACCGTCTCTTCCCGCCGACAAACGGCGTAATTTAAAAGATTCTCTGTGCTGACTTCGGCGCCCATCGCATCTTCCCAGAGACGCTTCGTCTTCTCGTCCATATGTTTTACATAAAGAGGCAAAGGATCCGTGTCGTGATTGCCCGTGTAGTATACTTGCGGCCGCGCACTCGCGCGACTCGGCCCTTCCAAGGCCATGACCCTCATGCCCGGCCAGGGAAATTTGTCCCGAAAGCGGTAAAATTCCTCGTCTAAAAAGCCCAAGTCCTCGATTAAAAACCGCTTATCCTCTTTCCACGGAGAAAAGAGGGTCTCGCCGGGCACACATTCCCAGTGCCCTGCGGCGGGCTTTTCGCCGCGAGGGATGTGGTAGATCTTTTCATAGCCCCTGAAGTGATCTAATCGCAGGCGATGATAGCGACTTAAAGCGTTGTCGATGCGCTTTCTGAAATAGGCGAAATCCTCCGCCGCCAAGGCCTTCCAGTCGTAGACCGGCGAATTCCAAAGCTGGCCTTCGTCGCTGAAATCGTCGCCGGGCACGCCGGAAACGTAGGTGGGCTCGAGATCATCATCCAAGAGGAAGTGCTCCGGATGGATCCAGCGCTGGACGCTATCGATACCCGGATAATAAGGCAGATCCCCGACGATTTCAATGCCGCAAGCTTCGGCGTAGTTCAAAATATTTTTCCATTGTTTTTCGAAGAGATACGACAAGGCGCAGTAAATTCGCACGGCTCTATCGCCTTTGTGGGCGTCTCGAAAGCCTGGGAAATCTTTCTTTACCTCCGCGGGCCAGTGGCGAAAATGGCCGTAGCGGCCCATGGCCGAATAGAAAAGCCCGGCGGCCACGGCTTCTTCCCCTTTTCCCTCCATGAAACCCTGAAAACAGGGGCAGTCTTCCGTTTTTCTTAGATTCAAATTGCTGCACAGAGCGGCGATTTTTTTCTCATAAGGCACTTCTTTCGTGGAAGAAACAAAGCCTTCCTTTTTCAGGGCGCCCACATCCAAAAGCAGAAGATCTCCCGCCGACAAATCCGGCGAGGCATAGGGACTCATGTAAGCGTCCACGGGATTGATCGGCAAGATCTGCCAGTAGGAAAAGCCCGCGGCCCGCAAAAAATTTAAATAGGCCTCGGCCTGTGAAAAATCTCCCCGGCCGCTCGGGGAAGGCAGAGAAAAAATCGGCAAAAGCATTCCCGCATCCATGGCATCCTCCAAAAAAAAAGCCCTGCAAAAGCAGGGCATGCATTGTATTTATTGTCCTAGAAAAAAGCAGTGCTGTCAATGAAGATCTTCTTCCCCTTTTTCCTCTTTCACCGCTCCCGGGGCAGCTTCCGCTGCATCCGACCCGCGATTTTTTTCTAAAATTTCCATAAATTCCGCGCCGGTAATGGTTTCTTTCTTCAAGAGGTAGTGGGCAATGGCGTGAAGGCTATCCACATTTTCCGTAAGAATTTCGTGGCTCTTTTCCTGGGCCTTCGTAATGATGGCGCTCACGGCCATGTCGATGTCGAAGGCTCTTCGATCGGAGACGGCCAAGGTGGTGTCGCCGCCTAAATATTGATTGGTTAATGTTTCCATGGCCACAAAGCCGAACTCGTCGGTCATGCCGTAGCGGGTGATCATGGAGCGGGCGATCTTCGTGGCCTGCTCGATGTCGTTGGATGCCCCGGTAGTGCGGGTATTGAAGATCAACTCTTCCGCCGCACGGCCACCTGTAAAGGTGACGATTTTGTTGAAGGCCTCTTCCTTACTGATCAGGAATTTTTCTTCCTCATCCACCTGCATGGTGTAGCCTAAGGCGCCGCTGGTTCGGGGAATAATAGTGATCTTGTGCACCGGCGCCGATTCCTTTTGCATGGCGGCGACCAGGGCGTGGCCCACTTCGTGGTAGGCGATGATTTCTTTTTCCCTTTGGCTGATGACGCTGTTTTTCCGTTGATGGCCGGCGATGACCACTTCCACGCTTTCCATTAAATCTTCTTCGCTCATTAACCGGCGACCGTTACGAACGGCGCGAAGGGCCGCTTCGTTTACCATATTGGCGAGATCCGCCCCGCTGGCACCGGCAGTGGCCTTGGCCACGGCATTGTAGTCGATGGCCTCTTCCGTCTTCACGTCTTTCGCGTGAACCTTTAAAATCGCTTCGCGACCGGCGAGATCCGGAAGCTCCACGGGAATGCGGCGGTCGAAACGGCCGGGACGCAAAAGGGCAGGGTCCAGGGATTCGGGACGGTTTGTGGCCGCGAGAATGACCACGCCGCCATTTCCTTCAAAGCCGTCCATTTCCGCCAAAAGTTGATTCAACGTCTGTTCCCGCTCGTCGTTTCCCGAAAAACCGGCGCCGTCGCGCTTCTTGCCGATGGTGTCGATTTCGTCGATAAAGACGATGCAGGGCGCTTTTTCCTTGGCCTGTTCGAAGAGATCCCGCACCTTGGCGGCGCCGAGACCGACAAACATTTCAACAAATTCCGAACCGGAGATGGAGAAAAAGGGCACACTGGCCTCTCCGGCCACGGCCTTGGCCAAGAGCGTCTTCCCGGTGCCCGGAGGCCCGACGAGGAGGGCGCCCTTGGGGAGCTTCGCGCCGATTTCCGTGTACTTGCTCGGGTTGTGGAGAAAATCCACAATCTCCGTCAAGTCGTCCTTGGCCTCGTCCTGGCCCGCCACATTGGCGAAGGTAATTCCCTCCACGCTCTGGTCGTAAATCTTCGCGTTGCTCTTTCCGAAGCTCATGGGGCCCACGCCCCCCTTGCCGCCCATGGATTTCGTCATGGAGCGCAGGAAAATTTGTCCCACGGCCACCATGACCACCACCATGAGGGCGAAGCTCAAGAGGCTTTGCAAAATGGGATTCATTTCGCTGGGGTACTTGCGGTCGAATTCCACGCCGTTTTCGTAAAGGCGATTGACCAAACCTTCGTCGGGGAAGCGGGCCGTTTCATAGCGCACGTCCTTTTCGCCCTTAATGGTAAAGGCGATTTGCTTGTCCGCAATATGGGCTTCCTTTACCTTCTTTTGGTCCACGTCGGCCAGAAATTCGTTGTAGCTGACGCTCTTAATCTTGACCGGATCCTTGAGCATCTTCGGCATGAGCATAAACGAGATCAAAAAGACCAGCACGATTCCGATGGCGTAATATAGAAACATCGGTTTATTTATATCTCTTTTCATCGACTCCTCCATTTCATTCTATCTTTTATGTATATCCATAAATTAATAACTTATGCAATCAGGCGATGGATAGATCTTACCACAAGGAGGAAGCCCTCAATCGGAAAGATAAAAAACTTATCATCATCTTTGCCTTTGGCCCCAATAGTTAAGTCTCGTATAGAAATGCCGCCCAGCGGGCCGCGATTTGTTTCAATGATCGACACCTGTGGTAAAATAACAAACAACGACGACTTTAGAAGACAGAGGAGGAATTATGAAAAAAATAAAATTAACCGCCGTAACGGGAATCTGCCTGGGCCTACTTCTCGTAGCCACGGGCTGCGCCAAGAACGCGGCACAGGCGGAAGAGGCGAATAATCAGGTGGAAGTGGTTGAAAATCAAAAGACTTCGGAAGATTTAAACAGAGAAGCCGAAGAAAACGCGGCCAACGCGGCGGAAAACAACAAGGCAAAAGATGCCGAGGACAAAGATAAAAAAGATAAAAAAGACGGCGAGGAACAAAGCTACAAAGTTACCTTGACTTACCCCTCCTCCGACTATATTGTAAACGGCGACGAGGAAAACAAAAAAGTCACGGAACAAGTAACCATCGACGCATCGAAAGACGACATCGTCAAGAAAGTATTGGCACAATTGGCTCAAAGCCCGAAGGCCGAAGGCGCCGAATCCGTGGGCTTGGATAAATTCAACTTCTCCAAATCCAAATTAGACGGCACCACAGCGGTCGTGGATCTTGCCGGCGATTTGAACGGTGGGTCCTTGGAAGAAGACGTTCTCGCACGCTCCATCGTCAACAGCCTCCTTTCCGTGGACGGCATTAAGGCCGTGGAATTTACGGTAAACGGCGAAAAGGCCGAAAGCCTCATGGGCCATGTGGATATTTCCGAGCCCTTCACGAAAAATCTATAATCGAATCATTACTTGAGTCCGGAAAATACCGGGCTCTTTTTTTAGCTCTTCGACGCCACATAAAAATCTTTCCTTCAAAAATAAAAAAGCCACGGGGATTTCTCCCCCCGGCTTTAAAACGTCGGTCCGTTTAATTTTAAATTTTCTTCCACAGCCGACGGGTCGCCCGTCTTCGCCTTATCCAGCATCTTTTTAAAGTATTCTCTCGTGCTGTCATCACACTTGGCGGGGCTCATGTAGTTCATACGCGGTGCCTTTTCCAATTCCTCAATGGCTTTGTCGGCCCGTTCTTTCTCCGTCTGATAATTTTCCAGCCATTCCTTTTCCCAAGCTTCTTCCCAATATTGAGACGCCCGGGTGTCTCCATAACCCGCTTGATATTCGCTGTCTTTCTCGCCGTCCAGTTCCGTCGGCACGGCATAATTGTCGGGCCAGTCCATGGCGGCTACCGTTTCTTTGAATTCCTTATTTGCAATGTCATAGGAATGAAAGCCTTCCATATTGCTCTCATGACAGGCAGAGAGGCCGAGAGCCAGGGCGAGAATCAGGGAAACGCACAGGATTTTTCTTAATTTTTTTCTCATATCAATCTCCTTTTCAATGTAAAAGCATCTCTACATCTCAAAGAATAGCATGGCTCCCGTTGCGAGTTTTTAATTCCCTTCTACGATATTCTTACTTTTTTCCTACTTTTTGAACCTTATCCGAAAACACACTTTGTTATCTGCGCTTTCCGCTGTGATCTCCGCCCCGTGGGCGCGAAGAATTTCCCGTGCGATGGCGAGCCCCAAACCGGATCCGCCGGCGGAATGCCGCGAGGGATCCAGGCGGTAAAAGGGCTCGAAAATATTTTCCAAGGCTTCCTCGGGAATGGTCTTACAGGCGTTGGTAAAGTCGACGGTTACATCCGACTCCCCTTCCGTGACGGTGACATGGACGGTGCTGCCCCTGTCGCCATACAAATAGGCATTTTTTAAAAGATTGCCGAACACCCGAGACATCTTGTCGGCGTCACAACAAAGGGATACTTTGCCCGGCACGTGAAGCCGGCAATTCATGTGCTTTTCGTCGAAGAGCGGTTTAAATTCAAAAATAATCTGCTCCAAGAGAAGGCTCAAATTACATTCTGCCACGTCCAATTTCAAGTCGGATAAATTAAATTTCGTCATTTCGAAAAATTCATCGATTAAATCGGAAAGGGCCTCGCTCTTTCTCAGGACCACGGCAAGGTATTTCTCTCGCTCCTCATCGGACAATTTCACATCGCCCTTTAATAAATTTAAGTAGCCGACGATGGATGCCAAAGGCGTCTTCAAATCGTGGGCCAAGTTCACGATCAAATCATTTTTCTGCTTTTGCCTCTGTGCGGCCAAGGCCTCGTTTCGAATCGATTCAGCCTTGAGCGCATTGATTTTCTCGGCAATGGCGGCGAGTTCCGGCGACAATTCAATGGTACCCGCTTCTTTATCGAAAAGAAGGCTCGTCGCTTCCTGCAGCTCATCCACATAGTGAACCAATTGCTTAAACAATCGGTAGGTAGTGAGCATGATGAGAAGAACCCAGGTGCCGAGGGCCGGATAGAGTAAGTAAAGATCCCGGTAATACAAATAATTGAAGGGATCATGGCCATTGAGCCATTGGCGCAAACAGATGCTGATGAACACTGTAACGAAAAACACCGCGGCGGTTATAGCGATGACTTGAATCACGTAACGCTTAAAAATCCCGCGAAGCAAGGGGTCGTTGTTATTTTTCGATGACATAACCTACGCCCCAAACGGTTTTAATGTATCTTGCATGGCGGCCGGAATCATTCATCTTTTCCCGAATTCGCCCGATGTGCGCCATGACCGTGTTGTTGTTATCCATGTATTTTTCCCGCCAAATGGTTTCGAAAAGCGCCTCCGATGACACGACGTCTCCCAAGTGCTCGCACAAATACCACACGATTTCAAATTCGATGGGTGTCAGGGAAAGGGGCTTTTCATTTAGGGTGCATTTGTGCTCTCTTTTGTTGATGACCAAGCCGCGAACGGAAATCTCATCCTCCGCCCCGCCGCTTCCCTGATTGTATTGGCCGCTTCGGCGAAGCTGGGTCTTTACTCTGGCCACGACTTCCAGGGGATTAAAGGGCTTGGTCATGTAATCGTCGGCCCCGATGGTCAGGCCCAGAATTTTATCCCCGAAATCAATTTTCGATGTAAGCATAAGGATAGGAAAAAAGTAGTTTTCGCGAATCTTTTGGCACAGACTGAAGCCATCCATATCTTCCAGCATAATGTCCAAAATCATAGCATCCGGCGGAGCCGCTTTGATTTTTTCCAGGGCTTCCTCGCCGTCATAGGCCGTTTCCACGACGTATCCGTCGTTACGAAGATAAATCTCGAGCAGTTCACAAATTTCTTTCTCATCATCGACGATAAGGATTTTTTCTTTCATCGTTTGTCTCCGTCAGTCTTAAAAATTCTTCCGCTTGTTTGACTTCACTATACCATGAATCCGCTTTTTCCATGGCAAGGATTTGTTGAAGGATTTCTTTACAAAAAAACAAGTCCCCATGAGAGACTTGTTCGCAGTGTTTCTTTACTTTTCCCTGTAATCCGTGCGATGAGCAAGAGCCGTGGCCACGGTGAGCTCATCGTAATACTCCAAATCGCCGCCGACGGGAATGCCGTGGGCGATGCGGGTAATGTGAATGTCCACATCGGCCAAGGTGCGGGTAATGTAGCGGGCGGTCATGTCGCCGTCTTTCGTGGGATTGGTGGCGAGGATCAGCTCTTTAATTGGCTCGTGCTTCAGCCGCTCCAAAAGCTCTTTGATTCGAAGCTTTTGGGGCACAATGCCCCGCTCCGGCACGATGACGCCGTGCAGCACGTGGTACAGGCCGTTATACTTGCCCGTGGCCTCCATGACCTGCACGTCTTGGGGCCGCTCCACCACGCAGATCACCGTGCGGTCCCTGTGCTCGCTTTTACAAATGCTGCAGGGATCGGAATCGGTGTAATCGTGGCAGATGCTGCACTCTCTGATTTTCTCGCGAGCTTCCTGAATGGCCATGGCCAATTGCTCCGCCTCTTCCTGCGGAGAATCCAGCAAAAAGTAGCTGAGGCGCCTGGCGGTCTTCGTGCCGATCCCCGGCAGCCGACTCAGGCGATAGATCAGCTCTTCCAGGGGCTTGTCCATGATTAAAACAGACCCGGCATATTGAGGCCGCCGGTCAAGCGGGACATTTCCCCTTCCGTCTTTTCTCTGGCGCTCGCCATTGCCTCGCGAATGGCGGCGAGAATTAAGTCTTCCAAGGTTTCCACGTCTTCGGGATCCACCACGTCGGGATCGATGGACAGGCGCAAGAGCTCTTGCTTGCCGTTTACGACCGCGGAAACGACGCCGCCGCCTGCCGTAGCTTCAAATTCCTGTTTATCCAGGTCCGCCTGCATTTTTTCCATGTCTTTTTGAAACTTTTGTACCTGTTTCATCATATTGTTCATATTTTTTCCGCCCATATTGGGAAATCCCTTCGCCATAGTGCCTCCTTATTCTTTTTCAATGGTTACGTCTTTAAATACGCGCTCGATGGACTGAAGGACATCGTCGTCCGCATCGCCGATGGCTTCCACCGCCACCGTCGTCTCCGGCCCGAGCGCTTCCTTCACACCTTCGGCCAGGGCCTTTACATTGGCCTCTTTTTTCAGCATCTGTAAATGGAAAGAAAACTTCGGCTGATATAAAATGGTGAGCCGATTTCCCTCCATCTTCGCGCTTTGTGCGTCTTTCAACAGGGCCGCGCAGGCCACGCTTTTCTCGCGAACTGCCGACTGCACCCCTTGCCACTGATCCGGCGCAAGGGCCGTCTTGTCGCCTTCGATTATATCACGGTCTCGGGCTTCACTCAAAGTCTGCTGCCCTTCGGATGCCTCCGGAATCGTTTCGGCGTCTTTTGTTTTTTCTTCAATTGACGATGCAACCGCTGCCGCCTCTTCCCGCGGCTCTTCGGCTTTTTTTACCGGCACTTTTTTTCGCGGGGCCGCGTCCAAGGACACGATTTCGTCACCGAGAAGGGAACCCGCCCCTTTCAAGTGAAGGGCTTTCAATAGTAGAATTTCCACCACAGTCTTGGGATCCTTGGCGTAGCGAAACTGCTCCCGCCCCTGTTGAAAGAGCTGAAGGACCTGAAAACCGTAGCCCTCGTCCAGATTTTTTGCGTGGGCTTCAAAGGCCGCCTCCTCGCTTTCGCTGAGCCCCTTGGGAACTTCCCGGGTGTAGCCGTAAAACAAAAGGTCCCGGAAGTAGTCGATGAGGGCATCGAGAAGAAGGGAAAAATTCTTCCCGCGGTCGTGGGCCCTGTTTAATGCATCGACGATAAGGGCGCCGTCTCCTGTAAAGAGGCCGTCCACAATCCGAAAAATCCCCTCTTCTTCCGTAAGGCCCAAGGCGTCTCGCACAAGCTCCCCGTCCACGACGCCACCGTCCATGGAAAGGACCTGATCCAAAATGGAGAGGCTGTCCCGCATGCTGCCGTCGCTGTGGGCGGCGATCACCGCCAGGCCTTCGTCGGTGTAGCTTCTCTTCTCCAAATCCAAAATCCGGGCGAGCTCCCCTTGAATGGCTTCTTCCTTTAAGCGAAAGAAAGTAAAGCGTTGGGCCCGGGACAAAATCGTGGCGGGAATTTTTTCCGGCTCCGTCGTGGCCAAAATAAAGAGGGCGTGGGCCGGGGGCTCTTCCAAAATTTTCAACAGGGCGTTAAAGGCCCCCTTGCTGAGCATGTGGACCTCGTCGATAATGTAGACTTTTTTCTTCGCCACCGCCGGCGCATAGGCCACGTGCTCGCGAATCTCCCGTATGTCGTCCACGGAATTGTTGCTGGCCGCGTCGATTTCCATGACATCGAAGAGGCTTTCTTCTAAAATCCCGCGGCAGACCTTGCATTCGTTGCAGGGATTGGCCCCCACAGGGGAGAGGCAGTTCACGGCGCGGGCGAAAATTTTCGCCACCGACGTCTTGCCTGTGCCCCGGGTGCCGGAGAAAATATAGGCGTGGTGAACGCGGTTTTCTTTTATTTGATTTTTCAGTGCGGTAATGGTCATCTCTTGGCCGACGACGTCTTCGAATGTCTTGGGCCGATACCTTCTGTACAGTGCTTGCATAATCGCCTCCGGCTAATAGTATACATGAAAAGCGAGCTGCGAGAAATCTTTTCCCTTAGTCCTTTCTTAGTTTGGATCCGAAAATTTTGACCAATCCTTCACGATTCTATCACATGGGGCGGTTATACTAAGGCTACATCAATGATATGAATCTTTTAGGAGGTATTTCGAAATGAAAAACTTAAAGAAAATCGCTAGCGCTATGGCAGTAGGTACCCTTATGTTCGGTCTCGTTGCTTGCCAACCCAAAGCTGATGAAGCTCAAAACGCTGCAAACAACGCTGCTAACGCTGCTAACAACGCTGCTGCTGAAGCTAACAACGCTCAAAACGAAGCTGCTAACAAAGCTGAAAACGCTGCTAAAGCTAACGCTGCTGCTGACAACGCTCAAGCTGCTGCTAACAACGCTGAAGCTTCCGCTGACAAGGCTGAAAACGCCGCTAAGTAATCGACGATTCGATTTTAAGAAAAGCTCCGGTTTTTCCGGAGTTTTTTTTATGACTTCATTTTTGTGACTTCATTCTGTAATCAACCGAATCTATGTTATAATTTGGTAAAACAGATGAAGAAGGAGGACGATCCATTGTATTGTTTTCAATGTGGCGAAGAACTGGTCAAAGGCGCGAAGTTTTGTCACGTCTGCGGTGCCAATCAGGAAGAAGCGCGAAAACTCTTCGAGAAAAATTTTAAAGACGCCTCGCCTGCACCGAAAGCCGGTTTGGATCATCCCGCTTCCGGTGGCGACACGAAAGTCGCCTACTCCTCCGATCCGGAAGACGGCGAAGCCTTAAAAAATTACTTAAATAAAGTGGATACCCACGTGGGCATGAGTATTCAAAAACACGAAACCCTCTCCGGCGCGCGCCCGAAGCCGAAAAAAGAAAAGCCGAAGAAAAAAGCGGCAAACGCCCATGTCGAAGCTGCGCCTTCTGCCGCGGCCGATTCGAAAAAAGCCGATACGCGGCCTCAGCCCGCTCAGCCTACGGAAAAAAAGAAAAAGAAGAGCTTTTCCGCTATTTGGAACAGCTTTATCGACGAGGAAGACAATCCCTACTCCGTCTTCGGCGAAATGGCCGATCGCCTGGAGCGGAATCAAAAGATGTTGGACGATTCCGAGGCCGATCGCCTGCGCGTGTCTCAGGACATGGACGGTATGGATCAGGAAACCTTCACCCAAACCGGCGACGTGTCCTCTTTAAACAAAAAGGTCAACGAAATTTTAGACGCACAGGAAAGAGAAAACGAGGAAAAAATGACCTCGAAAGGCGTCCTCTCTTCCTTCTTCTCGAAAAATAAAAAATCCGAAGACACCACGGCGAAAAAAGAAAGCCCCGCGTCGGCAACGGAAAAGGCGCCTGAGAAAGAAACCATCTCCCCCGCCGATGCCTTCGATGGGAAGGAGCCGAAGAAGGACGCCCTCATCGAGACGAAGGAGGTCGTCGCAGAAAAAGAAAGCGCCGATGATACCTTGATTCAAGCCGCCGATTCCTTCGCCGATACGAAATCCGTAACCACGCCCGTCGAGAAAGACGTGCCGGCAGCTTTCGAATCAGAGGCAATTTCTGAAAAAGTAGCCCGCAAGCAGGCGAAAAAAGAAGCCAAGGCGGCGGCCAAGGCTCAAAAGGCGGCAAAAAGAGCGGCGGCATCCGACGAGAAAAAGGAAAATCCTTTCACTTCCTTCTTTGCCGGTTTGAAAAAAGAAAAATCCGACGTGAAAAAGGCGGAAAAACCCGCCGAGGAAAAGCAACACCATCAAATCAGCGAGCTTTCCGACAATACCTACGTCTTAAAAGCCTACGACCGACTCTCTCGCGGGCGGGACCGCGTCATGGCAAAGGGCAAACAAGGGGTCTACGGCCTTTTAGGCATCGGCCTTATCATCAGTACCCTACCGATTTTCTTTGCCTTCGGAAGAATCGGCATTCTGGCCGTTATCTTTGCTGTGTTAAAAGCGCTGATCGATCTGTTCCGCTTTTTCTTCGCAAACAATGTGGCCCGCACCAACAGTTGCGTGGAAGATAATTTGCGGGAACGTACCGTGGACAATCTCTTCCACTGGATCCTGTACCTGATCCCGTCGGCCATCGTGTTTTTCGTCCTGCCCGCCTCTACGGCCATGGGGCGCACGGTTTTGGGTGCGGTGACGCCCCATTTCCTCATGAGCATCCTGCTCTATGTGTGGGTTATGTTTTTGGCCTATTCTTCGGCCCATTCCATCTTGCCGAAAGAAAACAGCCGCGATTTTCTCGCCTGGTACGGCATTATCTTCGTAAGCATCGACTTGATCTCCAAACTCTTTTGGATCATCGCCATCTTTCTTACGTCCACATTCGCGTAAAACGGAACCGCTTCGGCGGTTCTTTTTTCTTTCTCCCGTCTGTTACCGCTTTTTCACGGAAAAGCACTTGTTTCGATGAAGAAAAAATCTTACAATAGGATAAGATTACCTAAAGGAGGAAATTATGCCCATCGTATGTAAATTCGGCGGTTCATCCCTCGCCAATAGTGAACAGTTTAAAAAAGTTAAAGATATTATCGAAAGCGATGAAAACCGCCTCTATGTCATCCCTTCGGCGCCGGGAAAGGCCCGAAACGGCGATCAAAAGGTGACGGATCTGTTGATTCTTCTTTACAACATGGCCGTGCACAAGCTATCGCCCAACGAAGTCATGAGCATGATCGAAGCCCGCTACCGCGAAATCTTAGACGGTATCGGCATCGAATTCGATTTGAAGGCGGAGCTTGACACGATTTTGAGCACCATTACCTCCGGCAAGGTGAGTAAATCCTACGTTCTCTCCCGAGGCGAATACTTAAACGGAAAAATTTTGGCCGCTTACTTGGGCTACGATTTCGTCGACGCCGCCACGGTGATTCGCTTCGACGAAAACGGCCAATGGGACGAAGAAGCCAGCTATCGCGCTCTGGAAGAAATGAAAGAAGAACACGCCTCTGCCGTGATCCCCGGTTTCTACGGCTCCACGCCTTCCGGTAAAATCATCACCTTCAGCCGCGGCGGCAGCGACCTTTCCGGCGCCATCGTGGCCCGAGGTGTCGGCGCTGATCTCTACGAAAACTGGACCGACGTCTCCGGCCTTCTCGCCGTGGATCCTTCCATCGTGCCCCATCCGCGAAAGATCAAAAAGATCACCTATGAAGAGCTTCGCGAGCTCTCTTACAGCGGCGCCAAGGTCATGCACGACGAGGCAATGTTTCCGGTCATCGAAAAAAATATTCCCGTGGTGATCCGAAACACCAATGCCAAAGATGAAGACGGCTCCTATATCGTGGCCAATGTGCCCGACGATATGGAAGGCGAAAACATTACAGGCATCGCCTGCAGAAAGGGCTTCGACGTCATCAATATCGAAAAATTCCGCATGAATCGAGATCTGGCCTTTCACAGAAAAGTCCTTTCCGTCTTGGAAGCCAACGACATTTATCTGGAACACATGCCCTCTTCCATCGACTCCATCTCCCTGGTCATCGCCAGCAAATATCTGAAAAATAAAACCGATCAGCTCATCGCCGAGCTTCAAACCTTTACCAATGCCGATCGCATTACCGTGGACCACAACATCGCCCTGATCACCATCGTCGGTCGCAACATGAAAAACCGCGTCGGCACCAGCGCCCACATTTTCGGCGCCTTGGCCGGGGCCAATGTCAATATCCGCGTGATCATCCAAGGGGCCAGCGAAATGAACATTATCGTCGGCGTCCTGGACGAAGAGGCGGACAAATCCATCGAGGCGATTTATAACGCCACTTTCTCATAAAAACTTTTCGAATCTCTCGAAATCGGGTATACTCTAGTTGTATAGGGGTGCTCACAGCTGAGAGAGAATTACTCAACCCATTGAACTTGTACAGGTAATGCTGTAAAAGGATCGAGCCGATGCACCCCGTGCGTCGGCTTTTTTTGTGAAAGGAGAAAGAAATGAAAGCAAGTATGGCCATTCAAGTATTGCCGACGGTAGACGGCGGCATCAAAGAAGTTGTTCGCATCGTCGACGAGGTTATCAAAGTAATCGACGAAAGCGGTTTAAATTACGTCGTCTCTCCCTTTGAAACCACCGTGGAAGGCGATTCCATGGACGAAATCATCGACCTGCTCCGCAAATGCCAAGCCAAGGTGCTGGAAGAAGGCGCCGAATCCGTCATGTGCTATGTCAAACTAAATCACGGAAAAGAATCCATTTTATCCATCGATGAAAAAATCGACAAATATCAGTAAAATCTTCAGAGGGAGCATCCTCATCGTCGCCCTGCTCGTCCTGTGGCAGCTTTTGAGCACGTCGGGCCTTTTGCCCGCCTACCTGCTCCCCTCGCCCGTACAGGTCATCAAGGCCTTCGTACAGGATCTCCCTCTATTGGCGGCTCACTCGAAAGTCACCTTGGCCGAAGCGGCCCTCGGGCTCTTCTTCGGCATCGTCTCGGGCTTTCTCTGCGCCTTTTTAATGGATCGCTCGGCCTTCTTGAAGGATGCCCTCTATCCCCTCTTGGTGCTGACGCAGACGGTGCCCACCGTAGCCATCGCGCCCCTCTTGGTTCTCTGGATGGGCTACGGCATGACGCCGAAGGTGGTCCTGATCGTCATCGTCACCTTCTTTCCCATGGCCGTCAATCTCTACGAAGGCTTCGCCTCGGCGGATGTGGATGAAATGCGCCTTTTGCGCGCCATGGGCGCGGGCAAGCGGGAAATCTTTTCTTATGTGAAGCTCCCCAATGCCCTGGACGGCTTTTTCTCCGCCTTGAAAATCTCCGCCTCCTACTCCGTGGTAGGGGCGGTCATCGCCGAATGGCTCGGCGGCTTCCAAGGCCTCGGTGTCTACATGACCCGGGTGAAAAACGCATACAGCTACGACCGCATGTTTGCCGTGATCTTTTTGATCTCGTTTTTAAGCTTAATCCTCATGGGCCTGGTGAATCTCTTTCAAAGAGAAGCCATGCCCTGGAAACAATTGAATCGTTAGGAGCATACTATGAAACGTTACATGAAACGCTTGTTGCCCGTCCTTTTGGCCGTCTTTATGCTGGCCGGCTGTTCCTCCGGCGGCGGTAAAAAAGCCGACGGAGACAAACAAAAAGTACGCCTGGTCCTGGACTGGACCCCGAACACGAACCACACGGGAATTTACGTGGCCAAGGAAAAAGGCTTCCTCGACGAAGCCGGCATCGATCTCGAAATCATGCAACCGCCGGAAGGCGGCGCGGAAGGCCTGGTAGCCAACGGCGGCGGCGAATTCGGCGTCTCCTTCCAAGACACCATCGCCGCATCCTGGGCCAAGGAAGAGCCCCTTCCTGTTACCGCTGTGGCAGCCATGGTGCAACACAACACCTCCGGCCTTTTGAGTGCGAAAGATAAAGGCATCGACTCCATGGGCAAGCTCGCCGGCCACACCTACGCCACCTGGAACATGCCCATCGAACTTGCCATGATTAAAACCATGGTGGAAGACGACGGCGGCGATTTCTCCAAGGTCAACCTTCTTCCCTCCAATGTTACCGACATCGTGGCCGCATTAAACAGCAATGTGGACGCCGTGTGGGTCTACTACGGTTGGGACGGCATTAAAACCAAGGTCGAAGGCCTGGAAACCAACTACATTCCCTTTATCGAATCCCACCCGGAATTCGACTACTACAGCCCCATTTTAATCGCCAACAACGACTTCCTGAAAAACGATCCGGACACGGCGAAAAAAGCCCTGGCCGCCATTTCCAAAGGCTACGAATACGCCGCCGAACATCCGGAAGAAGCCGCCGAAATTTTAGTGAAGGCCTCCCCGGAATTGGATAAGAAAATGATCGACGAAAGCCAAGCGTATCTTTCCAAACAATACATCGCCGATGCGAAACAATTCGGCATCATCGACAGCAATCGCTGGAACGCCTTCTACGGCTGGCTCTGGGAAAATAAATTAATCGATCGGGAAATCCCGAAAGATTTCGGTTTCAGCAATGACTACCTCCCCCAATAAGCCCCTCTTAAAGGGCGAAGGCATTTGCCGCCGCTTCGGCGAGAAAGTCGTGCTGGACGAGGTGAATCTTTCCGTGAATCGCGGAAAAGTCGTGTCCCTTTTGGGCCAAAGCGGCAGCGGGAAAACCACCCTCTTTAACATTTTGGCGGGGCTGGACGTTCCCGACGCGGGCACGGTGCATCTCCTGGACGAAGACGTCACCGGCGAGCCGGGCCACGTGGCCTACATGTTGCAAAAGGATCTCCTCCTTCGCCATTTAAAGATCATCGACAATGTGTCCCTTCCCCTGCGCCTTTCGGGCAAGAGCAAAGACGAAGCCCGGGCTGCGGCCGACGGCTACTTTAAGGAATTCGGCCTGGAAGGCACCCAGTACAGCTACCCCGGCGCATTGAGCGGCGGCATGGCCCAGCGGGCGGCCTTTTTAAGGACCTTTCTCTTTTCAAAGGACCTGGTCCTCCTGGACGAGCCCTTCTCCCGCTTAGACGCCATTACAAAGGCGTCCATGCAGGATTGGTACCTGGCCATTAAGGACAAGTACGCCCTTACCACCATCCTCATTACCCACGACATCGACGAAGCCCTGCGCATGAGCGATGTGATTCACGTCCTGTCCCCGAAAAAGAAATCCATCGCCTACACCTACGAGGTGCCGGAAGGGGACCGCAAGGAATTTGAACTTTCCCGCGATTATTTGGACGCGAAGAAGGCCATTCAGGAAGCCATTATGGCTTAAAAGACTTCCGAAGACTCAGTTAAATGAATACGAAAGGCTCTTTCCCATCGAAAGGATGAGAAAGAGCCTTTTTTCTGTCTGTTTTATTTCTAAAGCATCCATGGATTAAAATCCGGCGGGCCGTTTCAGGTGCATGTAGGCGGCGAACTACTTCTCCACCCTTCCCCAATACAAATAACTCTTGTCCCCGTCTTCTTCCACGAAAGACAAAATGCCGTCGTTGCTGAAAAAGAACGAGCGCAGATTTTCTTGTCTTGTAGAAATTTTCTTTGCCCTCATCTCGGAAAGATCTACGAAGTCGAGGCTCATATCCCCGTCAATAAAGAGGCGGCCGTCCTCCAAAATTCTCGATTCGCGAAGAAAATTCGAATAGTCGTAGCCCGGCAAGACATAGGGCCGATACCCGTCGTCCTCTTTTTTGTAGAGGGTGCAGCGATCTTTTTCCGGATCTCCCTCGGGATTCGGCGCGTTCAAATTGACGATGAGGTCGGGATCTCCCGCCAAATATCTTGAAAGCCTCGTAATAAAAGGGATCTCGTAGAGGATATGTTTCTCTCTGTCCAGCAAATAGGATCCCTTGGCTTCGGTGACATTTTCCGAATAATCGTCCAGTTCCTGAAATCCCACGGTATTTCCCATGCCGTAGAAATTCGTAAACAGATGCCCTTCTTTCACTTTTTCGTCTTTTCCTAAAGTAAAGGCCGCATTTAAAATTTCATCTGCCTTCTCCCCGCCGTATTCTATAAAGTACATGGCGTTTTCCAATTTATTTTCGCCGAGCACTTTTTCCAAACTGACGTAAAAGCCCGCTTTTTCGGCAAAGGCGGCGATTCGGTCGAAATCCGAAAGGGCCACTCGTTTCACCTTTCCGTCGGGATGAACCTCGACGTAATCCACACCGGCATCCGTATTGGATCCGATAAAATAAAACGTCCCATCCACCACTTTTTCGGCGTCCATGTATTTATAGGCGCGCTCCAATTCCACATCGTGACCCTCACCGGTCTTGAGATCGGTGATTCGGATGTTTTTAAACGCTTCCAAAGTGGGATCGCTGATGTCTTGGTATAAAATCTCCTCTTTCGGATCGAATCCGAAAACTGAGCCCTCGGAAATCTCTTTTTTCGAAAAACCCTCCTTGATCTCGTCCAAGGAAAGGACGGTAAACTCCATCGTCTTCGGCTCTTTTAAATTGTCGGAAAGCACCTTCGTCTCCCGAGCCGAATTTTCCAATCCCTTTTCCGCTCCCGAGTTCCCCTGAGGCACGGCCTCTTTTCTCCCACAGGCAAGCAAGCAAAGCAATATACACACAATGGCAAATTTCTTCATGGCCTTCTCCTTTCCTTTATTATCCTTTCCTACGACGATCTGTCCTATAAATTAAAAAAGGGGATCGCTCCCCTTTCTTTAATGAATGATTTGCTGTCTAAAGTGCTTTTGATTTGCCCGATACAAATCGTGCGCCGGATAGACCTTTGTGCCGCTGAATTTATAATGGGGATCCGTCACCTGAACTTCGTTCGGTACCGAGCCAAATCGATAGCCGCTTACATTTAAAATGTGGCCCGTCGTATGATACTCGAATGAATCGATACCATCGGTTGAGATATCCAGCACCGCGGGTCTGTTGTTATCAATGGAGTTCACGACGATCCGATGCCAGTTATCGAAACTGCCGATGCTCGATAAAACATAGCCGGACTTCACGTAATCGCGCAAAAACTGTTTGACGCGGGAAAAATCAGTCCCTTGGAAAGTAGTGCCTAAAAAGCCGGCAATTTGTTTTTGCGTATACCTCTCTCCGTTAAAATAATCGTCCAATTGCTTCACCGTAGCCACACCACCGTAATACGTGGTTTCTTGCTTTCTCACCGGCACATTTCTGACATTTTGATAGATCTTGCCGGCTTCAAAGCTCCCTCGCTCTTCAGAGAAAGGCCTCGACGTCTTTTCATCCGTTGATGGAACTTTGCCGGTCTTATTATATTCTTCTTCCGCTTTTTCACTGGCTTTTAAGGCTGCTTGATAACGGAGATCTTTCACTTGATTCGCAATCTCTTTTTCTTTTCTTTCCTTCTCTAATCTTTCCCCTTCATGCATCTTTGGCCACAAGACAGCTCCGTCCTCAAGGGTAAGATCGCCGGTATTTCCCTTCCGCACTTGCTGCATCAGTTCATATTCGCTTTCTTCCATCTCTTTTCTTTCCGCTTCGGAAACTTCGGGCCACAGAACAGCTCCGTCCTCTAAGGTAAGGTCGCCGGTGTTTCCCTTCCGCACCTGCTGCATCAGTTCATATTCTTTTTCTTCCATCTCTTTTCTTTCCGCTTCGGAAACCTCGGGCCACAGAACGGCTCCGTTCTCGAGGGTGAGATCACCGGTGTTTCCGCCGGGTAGCGTGGAAGAATCCGCTGCATACACGAGGCTTGAACACAGGAGCACTACAGATAGACCAATCGTCAGTATTCGTTTCATCATCCTACCTCCTTACTTTAAATCTGATTTCAGATATTCTTATTCCTTTTATTGTATTCAATATACCATTCTAAGCATCGTTACGCAATAGCGATTTTCCCGTAAATGACCTCATTCCGAAGGGATATAAAAAAACCTCCCCGATTTTTCTGTCGAAGAGGTCTCTTTTTCGTTTAACTAATCTAATTGGCGTTTTAAATTCAGCATCATTTGGGTGGCCTCTTCTCGGCTCGCCGTGCCCTTGGGATCAAAGATATTTCCGTTCTTGCCGTGTAGAATCCCCCGCGTCTTAAATTTGCCACGGCAGGCCGATAGACGAGCTATTCTTCCGCTTGGTTGCCATGACAAGGGCATTGTATTTGCCCATTAAAGAAAAGTACGCTCTTACCAGCATCCTCATTGCCCACGACATCGACGATGCCCTGCGCATGAGCCATGTGATTCACGCCCCCCGAAAAGAAATCTATCGCTTACACGCACAGGATTCCGGAAGAAGTTAAAAGAAAAGATTCTGTGGGATTTTACTTGTGCGCGGCCAATGCATCAAGCATGGCTTGATAATTGTTTGCCGCCATGAGAATTTGGACATATGCCCAGTGATTTTCACTGACGTCCTTAAAGGAATTGAAGTTCCCTCTAATCTTCATCAGATCTTGCTTGCTCATATTCCTGCCGTCGTAACGATTCAGAATCGTCACGGCTTCAGCTCTCGTAATGGCTCCGTCGGGCTTAAAGGTGCCGTCGGGGTAGCCGATAATTCGGCCGTTGCCGAAGGCTTGATTAATAGCAGCTTCAAAAGGATGACCCTTTACATCGGCGAAAGGCGCGATGCGATCCGTCTTTTTGTCGATGCCGGCCAATGCCCGGGCAAATTCGGCTCGCGTAATGGGTTCGTTGGGACGGAAGTTTCCGCTTTGATCCGCCAACATTAAATCATTTTTCACCATGGCGTTGATCACTTCGTTGTACCAACTGCTGTCCGTGTCCTTGAAATCGGGTTTGGCCTTGTTGCTCGTATCCAAACCCGCCAGTGAGGCGATCATGGACGCCGCCTCGGCGCGACTGATCTTTCCTTCCGGGCGGAAGCTGTTATCGCCGTAGCCGAAAATAAATGCCTGATGCTTTACTTTCGGTGCCTCAGGCGTACTCGGCGTTCCCGGATTTTCCGCAGCCGTCACTGCAACCATATCTCCGTTTTCAAAATACGTGTCATTTGCAAATTTTACATAGACGATAGGTTTAATATATTTGGCATTTTCGGGTAGCTTCGTGATTTCGATTTCATAGCCGCCGGCTACTTGTTTTACCGTGTAA
>QWCE01002502.1_pt1 | contig 22777 bp, 30 predicted proteins | sample 1972531 | NCBI WGS metagenome assembly QWCE01 (sample SAMN09866716, study PRJNA288562) | Human gut metagenome isolate term4_stool, whole genome shotgun sequencing... | reverse complement strand
ATGACTCCCCGGAGGGGGCGTTGTTGGGTCTGGCGTTTTTGTTTTTACCCGGAGGTGATAGCCCGTGGCAACAAAGCCGCTGAGACCGTGTTTATACCCGGGCTGCTATCGGCTGGTGCCCGGCGGGTACTGCGCAGAGCACCAGCCGAAGCCCAAGGAGCGGAGCCAGGAGGCGCAGGCCTGGCGCTGGATGTACGGGACGCAGGACTGGAAGACGCTGCGCAGTGAGCAGCTCCTTCGGGAGCCGTGGTGCCGTGAGTGTGCTCAGCATGGCATCCGGACAAGGGCCACGGACGTGGACCACATCCGGGACCACAAGGGCGACTGGGCTGTGTTCACGGATCCCGGCAACCTCCAGAGCCTGTGCCACAGTTGCCACTCCCGCAAGACTGCGGCGGAAATGAGCAAAAACAGGCCGCTTTGGCGGCGCTGATCGCGGCGGAAATCGGCGGACGCTTGGGCGCACGAAGGCCCAGGCCCGCGCCTGCGGGGTTCCTTGCAGCCCTCCCCCCGGGCAGTTGAAGTTTTCGCCGCGGCCGGGAATACCGCGGCCCCCCCTCCGTGCGGGATTTTTTCCCCACGGGAGAGTCGGCGGAGATCCGGAGGCAGTCCGGCGAGGCGAACCAGCGAGGGCCAGGGTGCTGCGGGAGCGCAGCGAAAGACCGCAAAACGCTGCGAGGATGCAGCAGAAACTGAATCACATGGCATAGACCAAAAGCCTGAAAGGCAAGAGTCAGCACGTACCGGAGACCGGTGCGCGTCGGCCCTTGCCTTTTTTGTTTTCCGGCTTGTGACCCGGCCCCTGTGCCGGTATTCATCCTTTCTTCCCTTCCCTTCCGGTCTCCGTGCCCTACCACGGAGGCCGGGTCATGAGCCGGAGCGGTCCGATTCGGACACATTTCCCCGACGCACACGGCGGCGTTCGCGCCGCAGCGGGTTTGATATCCTCCTGCGGCGGCCCTGGCTGCCATGCGAGGGTCGCCGTGTGCGCCGGGAACAGGAGGATCAGCATGGCAAGGAAAAAGACACCCGGCGGGACTGCCGGAAAGGGCGGCGTCAATCCGGCGCCGACGAGAGACGATCAGACGGTGCGGATCGCAGCGGAGCAGCTCACCATGGTCCCCATTGACGATCTCATCCCCTACGCAAACAACGCCAAGAAGCACGGCGTGAAGCAGATCAACCAGATCCGGGCCAGCCTGCGGGAGTTCGGCTTTGTAACGCCGGTGCTTATCGATTTTGACAACAACATCATCGCAGGCCACGGCCGGGTAGAGGCCGCCAGGGCGGAAGGCATGAGCGAGGTTCCCTGCGTGCTGGTGACCAACCTGACAGAGGCCCAGCGCAAGGCCTATATTCTGGCGGACAACCGGCTGAGCGAGACGGCAGTATGGGACACGGAGCTGCTGAAAATCGAGCTGGAGGGCCTGGAGGCTTTGGACTTCGATACCGGGATCGCCGGTTTTGACGCGGAAGCAATGGAGGAGCTGGGCATAGAAATCGGCAGCAGTCATACGCAAGCTGAAGCCTACGAGGATGATTTTGACGAAGATCCCCCGGAAGAAACCTCCGTGTGCGAAGGAGACATCTATCAGCTCGGGCGGCACCGTCTGGCGGTCGGCAGTACTGCCGATGAGGCGGCTATGACCCGCCTCATGAATGGTGCTCTGGCAAACATGGTTTTCACAGACCCGCCTTACGGCGTGGCTGTGGGATCCAAAAATCAAATGCTGGATGATGTTGCCGGGGGGAAAAGCGGACGCTGCACCGAGGACATCTACGGAGACACCATGAGTGAAAGCGATCTTCACGATATGCTTTTGCAGGCTATGACCAACATTCGGTTGTCATGCCGGGACGATGCTTCTTTCTATGTCACCAGCCCACAAGGCGGAAGCCTTGGTTTGATGATGATGATGCGGGAAGCCGGCCTGGAAGTCCGGCACATGCTGATTTGGAAGAAATCTTCTCCGACGTTTTCTATGGGCCGTCTGAATTACGAATACCAGCACGAGCCTATTTTCTTCACGTGGACTAAAAAGCATATCTGGTACGGAAATGGAAAATTCCACACGTCCGTTTGGGATGTGGATAAACCCCGCAAGTGTGACTTGCACCCCACCATGAAGCCGATAGCCCTGGTTGAAAACGCTATTCTGAATTCTACCACGGAAGGTGACCTCGTTCTGGATGGCTTCGGCGGCAGCGGGACAACGTTGATTGCCTGTGAGCAGCTGGGGCGGACGTGCTACATGATGGAAATCGACCCTAAGTATGTTCAGGTCATCATTAACCGGTGGGAAGCTATGACCGGAGAAAAGGCGGTGCTGCTGAATGACCGTGCAGGAGGCTGAGCGGATTATCGCGCGGACGGGCAGCCCGTATCTGAAACGGGATATGCAGCGGTTTATCAGAAACCAGCGGAGAAAGGAGGGCCGGAATGGCCGGGAAAAGACAGCCAACGGATGTGGTGATCGCCAACGGGCGCAAGCACCTGAGCAAAACCGAGGAGGCGGAGCGAAGGGCCGGTGAGGTGAAGGTCTCACCCGCCAAGACGGCCAAGCCGCCTAAGTGGCTGCCGGAGACGCTGAAAAAGGATTTCCGGGCTATCGGCAAGCGGCTGATCGCCTCCGGCCTTTACACGGAGCTGGACGCCGACACCCTGGGCCGCTATCTGGTGGCCCAGCACCAGTGGCTCATTGCCACCGGCGAGGCAGAGAAGGCGCTGGCCCAGCGGGATCAGGAGAACGCCGACGGCTGGGGCAAGATCCAGGAGCGATACTTCAAGCAGGCCCGGAACTGCGCCAACGATATGGGCCTGACCGTCACCAGCCGCTGCCGCCTGGTGGTTCCGGAGAGCAACCGGCAGGCCACCGAGGACAATAACCCATTCTTGGAGGTCATCCGGGGCGGAAAGGCTTCCTATGGCTGATTCTTTGTGGCTGACACCGTTTATTTGCGTACCGATGCCGGAAGATGACGCAGAACTGCGGTACAGTCAGGAAGCCGTAGAACATGTTTTTGATTTCTTCGCCCTGCTGGTGTACGGACAAAACGACTGGGCGGGAAAACCCTTCCAACTGCTGCCGTGGGAGGAGCAGTTCATCCGGGAGTTCTTCGGCGTCCAGGTCAAGAACGACAAGGGCCAGTGGGTACGTTACCGGCGCTTTGGTTATGACGAGATTCCCAAAAAGAATGGCAAGACAGAATTTAATGCCGGACTGGGGCTATATTTTCTTCTGGCAGACGGCGAGACAAAGCCCCATGTAGCTATCTTCGCGGTTGATAAGACCAACGCCGACATTCTTTACCAGTGCGCCAAGTACATGGTGAAGCACACGGCACTAAGCCAGCCTGCCAGCCGACCGCTGGCGTGGTGTCGGGACAGTGTGCGTGAGATCCGCACCCGCTTCGACGGTGTGATGAAGGTTTATAGTTCCGACGCGGAGAGCAAGCACGGCTTTTCTTTCTCCGCCATCCTCTGCGACGAAGTCCACGCCTGGCCCAATGCGGCGGGGCGGCGTCTGTGGACGGTTCTGACGCAGGGCACGGACGCAGCGCGGCTCCAGCAAGCAGTGCTGGTGATGACCACGGCAGGCAATGACCCGGACCGGACGTCTATCGGCTGGGAGTTGCACGAGAAATGCCGTCGGATCTTAGCCTGGCGGCGGGGCCAGCCGGAACGGCCGCAGGACGAGGACGATCCGCAATGGCTGCCCATTATGTACGGCATCTCCGCCCTGACTCAAGATGACCCGGACAAGATCGCGGATCTGGACATCTACGACGAGGAATTGTGGAAAACCTGCAATCCCAGCTATGGCGTGACGCTCCAGCCCCGGCAGTTCCGAAACGAGGCCCGGGCAGCCAAGGCCAGCGAGGCGGCGGAGCGCAATTTCCGGTGGCTGCGGCTTAACCAGTGGATCAGTACGAAGGACGTGGGGTGGCTGCCTTTGCCCCTTTACGATAAGACTCAGATCGGCCCCTCCGCCAAGGCGGAGCGGGAGGCGTGGGTCGAGGAGCATTTGACGGGCAAGACCTGCTACGGCGGGCTGGATATGTCCCTCCGGACGGACCTCAGCGCTCTGGTGCTGGTGTTCCCGCCCCAGCCGGGACTGGATCAGGGCGTGGCCCTGTTCCGGGCTTGGCGGCCCCTTGAGGGCGTGACGGAGGCGGAGCAGCGGGACCATGTGCCGTACCGGGACTGGGAGCGGGCCGGGTTTCTCACTCTTTGCCAGGGGGACATGATCGATAACCGGGACGTGATCGCGGCGATTTTAGACGCCAAGGAGCGCTATGACCTGCGGGCGCTGGGCATTGACCAGTATTTGACCGCCACCATGACGCCGCTGCTCCAGGACGAGGGCGTGGAGATCATCGCCATTCCCCAGACCATGGCGGGCATGAGCCCGGCCATGAAGGAGCTGGAGGGGCTGATAAGGGAGCACAAGATGCTCCACGTTCACAACACCTGCGCCCGGTGGTGCTTTGGTAACGTCCGGTGTGCGGTGGACGGAAACGAAAACCAGAAGCCCATGAAGAACCGAAGCATCGGACGCATCGATATCACGGTGGCGTGGATCATTGCCGTGGCAGCGTGGATCGTGAAGCGAAATCAGAAGCCGGATCTGGCGGCGGCTATGAGCCGCCCCGGTTTTAGCTTATAACACGGTCCGATTCGGACCGGAAAGGAGACCGCATGAAAAAAGTAAAGAGCGCTCTGGCCCGGTTCGGCCCGGACGTGCTGCTGGTCTGCGGCATGGGCACCGTGGCCGTGGGCTTCGGGATGATCTGGCTGCCGCTGGGCGTGATCGTGGCCGGCGGGGCGCTGATCGCCTTCTCCCTGCTGAGCGGTCCGGGAGGTGATGAGCAGTGAGCATGACCAACAGGCTGCGGATGGCCGTCAGCCGACCGCAGCAGGTACGGAATGACGTGACCTTCAAGACGCTGGCGGCATCCGGCGGGCTGGCCGTGGGTGAGCTGACCGAGACCACCGCCCGGAAGCTGAGCGCGGTGGACGGGTGCATGGAGATCCTGAGCAACTCCATCAGTAAGCTGCCCAACTACATCATGGACAGCCGGACGCGGGAGCACGTAGAACACTACCTCCTGCGGCTGCTGAATGTCCGGCCCAACGAGGCCATGACGCCCAGCATCCGGCGGAAGGTGCTGGAGAACAGCCGGAACGAGGGCGGCAACGGCTATGACTGGATCATCCGAGACCCCCGGACGGGGATCATCCAGGAGCTGATCCCGGTGCCCTGGTGGCTGGTTCAGCCCTGGCGGGATGAGGCCGGGCGGGTGTGGTATACTGTGACCCATCCTGTGACCGGCACGCCCATGGTGCTGCCCAACGAGGATATCTGCCACTACAAGGCCACCACACGGGACGGCCTGACGGGCATCTCGCCCCTGCGGCGGGCCAGAGAGGTGCTGGCAGCGGCACAGGCGGCGCAGGCGTATGATCTGGCGTTTTACGCCAACGGCGGCCAGCCCAGCGGCGTGCTGGAGACCGACAGCGATCTGGGCGGCTGGGCAGAGGACGTGAACGGCAAGCACATCCAGACGGCGGACGGCAGCTATCTGACCCGCAAGGACCTGCTGCGGCACGAGTGGGAGAAGGTCCACGCAGGGCCAAGCAACAGTCACCGGCTGGCAATCCTGGATCTGGGGCTGAAATACACCCCCATTGCCGCCACCAACAAGGACGCCCAGTTTGTGGAAAACAAAGAGGTCACCATCCGGGACATCGCCCGGTATTTTGGGGTCCCCCTCTACAAGCTCCAGGAAGGCAAGCAGGCCTATGGCAGCAACGAGCAGAACGCCATTGAGTACGTGGTGAGCACCCTCCATCCTATTGTGAACCAGTACGCGGAGGAGCAGACGTGGAAGCTGCTGACAAACACGGAGCTGCGGTATGGCTTGGAGATCCGGATCAACATGATGGCAGAGCTCAAGGGCGACACGGCCAGCCGTGGCGCCTGGTACACCAACCAGAGGAACAACGGCGTGTTTTCCGTCAACGATATCCGGGCACTGGAGGACCTGCCGGATGTGGAGGGCGGCGATGAGCGCCGGGAGAGCCTGAACTATGTCCCCTTGAAGGACTGGGCACGGCTCAGTGAACAGAGAAACGGAGGGAACGCAAATGCGGGTAACACTTAACGGCATCGTCGCAGCCGATGACGATGTGGAGATCTACCAGTGGTTTGGTTTTGCGGCTTTTTCGCCCAAGGCGGTGCGGGACGCGGTAGCGTCCACCCCGGAGGGCGAGGAGCTGGTGCTGGAGATCAACAGCGGCGGCGGCAGCGTATTCGCCGGGTCTGAGATCTACAGCGTTTTGAGATCTTCCGGCATCCACACGGTGGCAGAGGTCCAGAGCTTGGCTGCCAGCGCGGCCAGCTACATGTGCCTTGCCTGTGACGAGGTGCAGATCTCCCCGGTGGCGCAGATGATGATCCATCTGCCGTCCACCAGCACCAGAGGGGACCGTGGAGATCATCTGCGGAGCGTGCAGATGCTGGACAGCACCCGGGAGGCCATCCTCAACGCCTACGAGCTCAAGGCCGGCGGCAAGGCCGACCGGGCGGAATTCCGGCGGATGATGAACGCCGAGACGTGGCTGACGGCTCAGGAGGCCGTGGACTGCGGTTTGGCAGACGGCATCATCGGCGAGACGGCCAGTATTGCCCCGCAGAACGTGATGAACGCCATCGGCAGCGGAATCCGGGCGCTGGGATGCGCCGGGATGCCGGACATCACGGAGCTGCGGGCCAGATACATGGCAGAGCAGCACCCCACGCCGGAGACGGACCCGGCACCCACAGCATCAACGGGCGGTGAGCCCGATGCAGATACCGGAGACTGGCAGGCACAGGCCCGCCTGGATCTGGAAAAAATCAGATTTTAAACGGAGGTAGCAAAACATGAACAATCTCAGACGCGATCTGGTGGATCTGACCACCCAGCGCACCGCCCGTCTGGAAGCCGCGCAGGCGGCTCTGGATGCGGGCAACCAGGCGGACTACGATTCCGCCATGGCGGATGTCCGTGATTTCAACGGCCGCATCCAGAACATTCAGGATCTCATCACCGAGCAGGACCGCCAGATCATGGCCCCTCCCGCTCCCGCCGGTGCAGAGGCCCGCGATATGGCCGAGGAGCGCGGCCATGCCCTCATGGCCGGCAAGGCCGTGACCTTCACCGCCGACGAGACCCGCCGGGCCGTGATGAACTCCATCACCCTGGCCACCGGTACTGTGGTGGAGCCCACCGGTGCCGGCAGCAACATCCGGGACCCTCTGGGCAACGTGGTTTCCTCCATCGTGGATCAGGTGTACGTCCAGAACCTGACCGGCATGGGCAGCTTCCTGGAGCCCTATGTGATCTCCGAGATCGACGCCAAGGGCGGCAAGGTTACCACCAACGCCGGCAAGGCCCGCACCACCAGCGCCGACCCCACCTTCGGCGTGGCCAAGATCAGCCCCTACGAGCTGAACGTGACTCAGTTCGTGGATCGCAACATCTCCCGGCTGAGCCCTGCCGACTACTACACCAAGATCTACAACATGGCCATGCGAGCCATGCGGCGCAAGCTGGCGGCTTTGATCGTCAACGGCGACGGCCAGGCTTCCCCCGACATGTTCGGCATCAAAAACGCCAAGAACGTGGCGGGCGCTGCCATTGCCGCCAGTGTGGACGTGTCCAGCATCGACGAGAACCTGCTGGATGACCTGTTCTTCTCCTACGGCAGCGACGAGGCCATCGGCCAGAACGCCCGGCTGCTGCTGAACAAGACGGACCTGAAGGCCATCGGCAAGCTGCGCAACAGCGACAAGCAGCGGGTGTTCAAGATCAACCCCGCCACGGGCAACCCCAACATCGGCACCATCGAGGACGGCGGCAACATCGTGCCCTACACTATCGTCAGCGATCTGACCGCCCTGTCTGCCTCCACCGCTGGCAGCGCTGCCATCCAGACCATGCTGTACGGCGATCCCGCCAACTACGAGCTGGGCCTGTTCGGCGACTACACCGTCCGGGTGGATGACAGCGTGAAGGCTGTGGAGCGCATGGTCACGATCTTGGGCGACGCCATGGTGGGCGGCAACCTGATCGTGGACAAGGGCTTCGTCATCGCGAACCTGCCCAAGTCTGGCGGCTGATCGGAGGGGTGACGGATGACGGCATTTGCAGACCGGCAGGCCAGCATCCTGAGCTACTGCCGGATCGACGATCCCACGCCGGAGGACCTGGCCCTGCTGGAGAGTTTCCATGCGGCCGCCGTCAGCTACTTGCTCGACGCGGGCGTGGCGGAGCCGAAGGCCGGTTCCGCACGCCTGCCCAATTACAACATCTGCATTCTGGCGATGGTGCTGGACGCCTGGGAAAATCGAGGCACTAAAACCGCCGACAAGGTGTTTGCAGACAACCCAGCTTTCCGGAGGCGGATCAACCAGCTGAAGCGGACGGAGCCGGTGCGGTCCGATTCGGACACGGGAGGCTAAGCCATGGACGTGAATGCTGGAAAGCTGAATAAGCGGGTGGAGATCGTGCGGATCTCCACCTCCCCTGACGCTGACGGATACGCAGCCCCCACGGAGACGGTGATCCGGCGCCCTTGGGCGCAGTTCTCCCGGGTCAGCGGCTCCGAGGCGCTGCGGCAGGGCGCGGACATGGGCGACGTCAAGGTGCGGTTCCTGATCCGCTCCGGGCATACGGCCATCAGCCGGAAGGACCGGGTGCGGTACAACGGCGCGGACTACGAGATCGAGTACGTCAACAACTACGGCGACAGCGGCGAGTATACGGAGCTGATCGCCAAGCTGCTGACGGCGGGAGGCTGAGTATGAGCATCAACGAGACCATCATCCAGGCGGTGACGCCCATCGTGCCGGTATGCGTTCCGGATGTATACCGGCCCGACGCCGGGGAAACTCCGGCAGAGGTCTACTGCGTGTTCAACTACACAGAGTCTCCGGATGTGTTCGGAGACGATGAGCCGCAGGCCATTAGGTATCTGATCCAGCTGCACCTGTATCTACCGCTGGGGCAGACGCCGCTCCGCCTGAAACGGCAGCTCCGACGGGCCATGCTGGACGCCGGGCTTGCAGTGGGTGATTATACCAACGCCAGCGATCTTGAGGGCCAGCACTACGTTCTGGAGTGTCAGGCGCTGGATCTGGAGGTGGGCTGATGGGCTTTACGGTCAGAGGGCTTGACGAGTTCTCCCTATCCCTTCAGGAACTGGCGGAGCTGCCAAACGCCGTGCAGGATGACATGCTGGAGGCCGGAGCCGCAGTTGTGGCCAAAGCCCAGCGAGACAAGGTGATGGCCTACGGCATCTATGACCGGGAGAGCACCCAGCATGTGGCGGATTCCATCAAGCCGGGCAAGGTGAAACTGAAAAAGGGCGAGCGTGTCATCTATGTCAGCCCCACGGGTAAGAGAAAGCGGGGCAACACAGAGACCCGCAACGCGGAGATCTTATTTGTCAACGAGTTCGGCAAGCAGGGCCAAAGCGCCCGGCCTGCCGTGCATGACGCCAACGAGGCCAGTGCGGAAGCCACCACGCGGGCAGAGTTTGAGGTTTATGACAGGTGGCTGAAATCCAAAAATCTGTAAGGAGGAAACCATGGGCAACAAAGCAGTTAAAACACCTCTTGGTATGGTGTCCAGTTACTTCTTCCCCTTTGCCAGCGAGCCGGTGGGCACCCATCCGGTCTACGGCGAGAAGGTAGATATGGGCGCAGCCGTCAAGGGCTATCTGAGCCTGACCACGGCCTCCGGCGACATCACCGGCGATGACGCCATGCTGCTGTATTTCGAGCAGTTCGTCTCCGGCCAAGTGGACGTGGAGACCACACTGAGCGATCTGGAGGTCAACGCCAAGCTCTACGGCCACAGCTACAAGGCGGGCCGGGAAACTGCCAAGGGCGAGGACAGCGCCCCCAACGGCGCCTACGCCTTTATTGAGCCGATCTTGAAGAAGGACAAGACCCTGGTCTACCGGGCCTCGTTCTTCTACAAGGTCACGGCCATGCTGAGCGCGGAGAAGCAGGAGGCGGACACCCGCAAGAGCGATTTCAACCCCAAGATGAACGCGGTGAGCCTGCGGGTGATGAAGGACAACGCGGACGCATGGCGCGAGCGGCAGGAGTTCCCCACCCAGTCCGAGGCGGAGGCGTTCATCGACTCTCTGGCGGGCGGCACGGCGGCCTACGGCGTGACCATCACCCATATCGGCACCGGCACCAGCAATCCCGGCGAGGGCACCACCTATGTGACCGCCGGGCAGAGCCTGGCCATCGACTTCGGTACCAAAGACCCCACGGCGCTGTATGACAACGCCGTCAACGTGACCAGCAATCTGGCCGCGCACAAGTACACCGTAAGCTCCATCGCGGCGGCTCACGAGATCGTGGCCGTCTGGAGCACCTGATCTTTACCGCAAGGACGGCCCGCAATGGGCCGCCCTTGCAGGAGGTTTATGCCATGCGATACGTTACCTTTGATTTCAACGGCAGCCCTCTGCCGCTCATGCTGACGATGGGGGCGCTTTTTGATATTTATGACCGATTCGGCGTCCATGACAATATCCTGCGGGCCACCGGGGCCATGGAGGACACCACTCAGGGCTGGATGGCCTGCTGTGAGCTGGCGGAGCTGCTGATGCAGCAGGCGGCGCTGTGGCGCAGACGGCAGGGCTATGCCGACCGCAAGCGGGCCACGGGCTGGCCGTGGCGATCTCAGGACCGGGCAACGGTCCGCACCGCCGTGCGGCAGGCCATTGCGCGGGGCTTTTACCGGGCAGTGCCCTCCGGAGAGGACGCCGGGGAGGTCAACTTAGTTCTGGCGGCCCGGGAGGATGAGCGGGCGGAGGATCCGGAGCGGCTACGGGTCGGTTTTCTGGCCGTATGCGCCGCCCGGCTGCATCTGGCCCCGGCAGACGCCCTGCTGCTGACGCCGGGCGAGTATCTGGACATGGTGACGCTTTTGAGCGGTGGAGAGGAGGGAGACTATGGCGGTTCGGCAGATTACAACTGAGATCTCGATCAAAAACGAGGCGGAATTCCGGAAGCAGATGAAGGCTGTGAACAACAGCCTTTCCGGCATGAAGTCCGAGATGGCCAAGGTCTCCGCCGAGTTTGACGGCCAGGCCAACAGCGCCGAGGCGCTGCGGAAGAAGCAGGCCATTTTACAGCAGCAGTATGACCAGCAGAAGGAGAAGGTCCAGGCACTGGCCCGGATGCTGGAGAGTGCCAAAAGCGCCTACGATGAAAACAGCGATGTGGTTCTGAGCTACCAGCGGCAGTTGAACACGGCCACAGTGGAGCTGATTAAGTTTGACCGGGAGCTGAAGAACACCGACAAGTATCTGGATGAGGCCGCCCAGTCGGCAGACGGTACGGCGTCCAGCATCGACGAATTCGGCAAGGCCGTCAAGGACGCCGGGGATGAGGGCTCCGACGGCATGGGCCAGCTCAAGGAGGCATTTGGACAGCTGGGCGAGGCAGCCAAGAGCGGCGACATCAACGGCGTTGTGGCGGCTCTTGGCTCCATGAAGGGGCTGCTGGCGGGCGGTGCGGCTGTGGCCGGGGCCAAGGCTCTGGCGGACGGCATCATCAACATCACGGAGTCCACCAAGGAGTACCGGACCATTTTAGGGACGCTGGAGGTCTCCAGCAAGCAGGCCGGTTACACCCAGGAGCAGACCACGGAGATCTACAAAAAGTTTCAGGCGGTGCTGGGTGATACGCAGAAGGCCGCCACGGCTACCGCCAACCTTCAGGCGCTAAAGCTGAGTCAGGAAGATTTGACGGTGCTGATGGAGCAGGCCATCGGCGCATGGGCTACCTACGGCGACTCTATCCCCATCGACAGCCTGTCCGAGAGCATCAACGAGACGGTGCAGGTGGGCAAGGTCACCGGCGTCTTTGCGGACGCCCTCAACTGGGCAGGCACCAGCGAGGACGAGTTCAACGAGCGCTTGGCGGCCTGTGCCGATACCACCGAGCGGGCCAATCTGGTGTTGCAGCAGCTATCAGAGCAGGGCCTACAGGCTACCGGGCAGGCGTGGGTGGAGAACAACCAGGACATCATTGCTGCTAATAGCGCTCAGGAGGCCATGAATGAGTCTTTGGCTATATTGGGTGAGGATCTTCAGCCTTTAGCTAACGGATTACTTCAATTCGGTTCTTTTATCGTCGATGCGTGTTCGATGGGGATTGAAGCGGTAACATCACTCATTGAGGCTTTTGACAATTTGGGAACTTCGGCAGACGAAGCCTTAATTAAAGCATTTAGCGCAATGGATAGCCAGTACAACCTGGCGGACTACCAGGCCAATGGGCTGGTCAACGCCGGCGGTGTCATCGACTATGCAGCCGCCAAGCGGATGCAGGACGCCGGGACATTCAAGCGAGCGTCGAAGGTTTCCCGGAGTGATGCCCTTAATCGCGGATGGAATACTACGTATGTAGGCGACTTGGTGTGGGGAGACAACGACCTTATGTGGAAGGCCATGAAATCCATGACCGAGTGGGGAAAAAAGCGAAAAGGCATCAACGGCTCCCACGCCGCTGGGCTGGATTACGTCCCCTTTGACGGCTATGTGGCGGAGCTGCACCAGGGCGAGGCGGTGCTGACCTCCGGCGAGGCCAGCTTCCTCCGCAGCGCCATGGCGGCGGGGCGGACGCTGGGCGGCAGTCGGCGGAGCAGCCGGGCCGTGTCCGATTCGGACACCGGCGGCAGCGGCGGCACGCCCAAGGTCTATGACCTGACGATCCCGGTGGAGCTGACCATTGACGGCGCCACCTTCGCCCGGAAGGAGTACAAGTACCGCATCGCAGAGGACAACCGCCGGGGCGTCTCTCTGGCGGGGAGAGGAGGCAGCCGATGACACGGCCACCCTATATCGTAGACGGCGTGGATTTTACCGACTACGTCAACCGCTGGCAGTACTCCGTAGGCTATGTGTACCGGGAGGGCTCCAACGCGGCCCTGCGGCTCAGCGGCCTGCAGCCCCGGGACCTGCTGGCCATTAAGACCCGGGTCTCCGTGACGGTGAACGACCAGCAGGGGCCGCAGCTGGCGGCGCTGCTGACGGCGGTGCTGAAGAACTACGTGCAGTTCACCTACTTTGAGCCCAAGGACAACGCCGTCCGGACGGCCACCTTCATGCCCACGGTGGAGGAGGTCAGCATCCCGCCGGTGCCCGGCTCCGTCCGATGGGGTAAGGGCTTCCGGATCACCATGGAGGAGGCGTGACGATGGCAGTCAACGAGATCCGCTACAAGGGCGTCAGCTACGCCACGGACGATGATATCAAGGTCCCCTCCGGAATCCTTTACGAGGTCAAGGCCCTCCGCTCCGACAGTTTGGAGGCCAACAGCCTCACCGTTACGGTATTTTCCAATGACAAGGCCATCATGGGCTTTGCGAAAAATGACAAGGTGGAATATTTCCGGGATGGCCGCCGGGTGGGCGTGTACTATCTCCAGACGGTGGAGCGGGTCGGCAGCGACGCCTATACGCTTTCCGCCCTCTCCGCGCTGGGACGGCTTATCACCATGCGCCACGTGGGCGGCATCTACACCGGCCAGACGGTGGCGGAGGTAGTCCCCCAGATCTGCGGCCCGGTGGCGGTGATGATCGAGAGCGTATACGCCAGCCGCAAGCTGTACGGCTATCTGCCGTACAGCAACCCGGACAAAGAAAAAGGCAACGGCCGCAGCGCCCGGGACAACCTCTCCCAAGTGCTGTTTGCCATCGGGGCGTCTCTGGGGACCGACGAGAACGGCGTCATGCGGGTGGAGAAGCTGTGGGACGGCGTCTCCGCCACGATCACCGCAGATCAGATCAACGAGGACGCCTGCGCCACCGTGTACGAGACCCCGGTGAGCGCCGTGGAAATCACGGAGCATCAGTGGGTCAAGAGCGGAGCGGATGTCTCTCTATTCGACGGAACCGCCGAAGAAGGCACTCTGGTCACATTCTCCGAGCCGGCCTACAATCTGGTCGGCAACGGCGTCACCGTCCGGGAAAGCGGAGACAACTACGCCATCCTGTCCGCCGGGACCGGCACCCTCACCGGCAAGCGCTACAACCACCTGACCCGCATCGTCCGCCGGACGGTGACGGATGGAGTAGAGGAGAACGTGGTGACGGTGAGCGACGCCACGCTGGTGTCCCTCACCAACAGCGTGGACGTGGCCAAGCGCATGGCGGACTACTACCGCCACCGGGAGACCATCCGGGTGGACGTGGAGCCCGGCACGGAGCGGGCGGGCAGAGTGGTGCAGATCTTCCACCCATGGGATAAGGAGATGGTGCAGGCCTGCGTGGAGAGCCGGGAGACAGTGATCTCCGGCATCCTCAACAGCCAGACCAGCGCACTGGTGGGATTCAAGCCCGCACAGCCGGAGGCGGCGGAGTATCTGGACGAGCGAGTAGTCCTCACCGGCTCCGGCGAGTTCCAGATTCCGGAAGGCACCACAACGATCCACTATGTGATGATCTCAGCCGGACAGGGCGGGCGCTGCGGCGAAAAGGGCGAAGATACCCAATCGGGGCCTAAGTTCTCGTGGACAAACCCGGTTTTTGAGGATCGAGTAGACGGCTACGCGTTGGCGCTGGGTGGCAAGGGCGGCATGGGAGGCAAGGGCGGAATGGGCGGCAGGATCGTCGAGGGCGATCTCGACGTGTCCCAGTTGAAAAGCCTTGCCTATGATTGCGGGAAAAGCGGCAAGGGCGCTGAATTCAGCCCGGACGATCTCCCCGGCACGGACGGCACGGATACGGTGTTCCACGGCATGACTACGGCGGGCGCGTCTGCCCCCGATTGGGGCTTCACGGACCCCATCACCGGGGAGCAGTTCGGCGGCGTCGGTGAGGACGGCCTCCCCGGCGGCGACGGCGCCGGACGTGATCCGTCTGTAAGTGAGTACACAGATGATAGCGTCCAACAATACGTCAATGGCACGATTGCTTATGACGAGGACGGGAACGCATTCACCCCCGGCCCTGTGGCTGGCAGCGATGGGAAAATCAGCATGACCAGAATCGCATCAACAAGCACCCCGCGCAGTTTCGGCTGGTACAGCTCCGGTCTGGGCGGCGGCCCGGCAGCGGGAGCCAACGGCAAAGCCGGATCCTTCGGACGCGGCCTGCCGGGCGAGACAACCGTTAATGTGACCGGCGGCCCCGGTGCGGACGGCATGACAGCCACGCTCACCCCCTCCAAGCCGAAACGGTACGGCAGGGGCGGACGTGGCGGCTACGGAGGCGGCGGCGCCGGCTCAGGCGGCATTGCCGTAAAGAACGGAAACGGCACCATTACCCCCGGCGCTCCCGGGTCCGGCGGTTTAGGCGGCCCGGGCGGCCCAAGCGCGGACGGCTGTGTTATTTTGTACTACCGCAAATTCGGGCAAGCAAAATCAGGGCCGTTGGTCCAGCGGGGCGGCGGATTGTTTTTCGACCGCTTGAACAAACTTTTCATCGTGTGAGGTGATTCCATGACGATTGAACAGAGAGTCGCAGTTTTGGAAGAAATTTTCGCCAAGCTGCAAGATTACTACACATCCGCTTACTCCGGCGAGGAAATCGACGCGCGGCTGGCGTCCGCCGGTGTGCCTATCGGCATCACCAAGGAGTACAAGAGCGTGGCCGAAATGAACCAGGACTTCACCGGTACGGACGTCCAGCGCGGCCAGTTCGTCCTGATCCTGCCAGACAGCACGGCCTCCGCGGACTACGGCAAGGTGTACCTCAAGGGCACGGCCAACTGGGTGTACGCCTTCACGCTCACCACGCTCACGTCCATCAAAGGCCCCATCGGCCCTCCCGGTAAAAAGGGCGACAAGGGCGATCCCGGCGAGGCCGGTTCCAGCTTCGTCATTTTGGGTTACTTTGATACGCTGGACGCCCTCAAGGCAGCCGTCCCCAATCCCAAGGCCGGTGACGTGTATGGCGTGGGCACTGCGCCTCCGTACAACATCTACATCTGGGATTCCGTCCACGGCAAGTGGGTACCCAACGGCAACCTGCAAGGCCCGCAGGGCAAGCAGGGTATTCAAGGCCCCGAGGGAAAGCAGGGGCCGGAGGGCAAGCAAGGCCCGGAAGGCCCCGTGGGCGGTTCCAGCAACTTCGTCCGCTACGATGCGCCCCAGAACCTTACAGACGAGCAGAAGGCGCAGGCGCGGAAAAATATCAACTCCGCCCCCGGCGGGTTTGGGTGGGGTGAAGCGATGAAAGATGTGCTCGCATCCGATGCCGAAGACACCTATAAAACATACTGTGGCAAGCTTGATATGCTGCTTGCCGATATGCCAGACGGAACATCGCAACTTATTTATACACGTGGCCCAGTTTCAACGGGCCAATATTCTGGGGCCGGGAATATCGTTGCCGTTCTATCAAAAATATTGGGGACGAGCGCATCACTGATCGGCCTTTCGCCTGACCCGAGAGGCACTACCAACGGATTGTGGCGAATGCTGAAGGATAACGGGAATTGGCAGCCCGTCGAATGGATCAATCCTCCCATGCAACTGGGCGTAGAATACCGCACCACGGAGCGGTATCTCGGAAAGCCGGTGTATGTGAAAACCATAAACATGGGGAATCTTCCGGGCAATGCCGTAAAAAGGGCCAGTTTCCAATCAAATAACGTTGTCGATAAAATCGTGTCCGTAACCGGGCAATGCACTACCGACTCAGGAGTGAACATGTCCATGCCTTACCACGCAGGGTCTGGTCCGAACTGGAACACTGTAATTTTAATTGGCGCAGATGGGTCCGGAGCAGCTCAGATTGTCACATTTGCCCCAGATTTCTCCGAATACAAGAATGCATGTATTACGGTGAAATACACCAAGCTGGCAGATTAAAGAGGCGGCTCTATGGAAAACACCTGCATCTGTTGCGGGGCAGTCATCCCCGAAGGCCGTCAAGTGTGCCCAATTTGTGAGCGACAATGGCCTGAATTTTAATCTGCACGAAACCAAGTCGGACTTTTGACTTGCACGAAAGCAAGTCGGAACTGCCCTAAAAACTGCAACTTTTTAAGGGGGTGTGGAATGGAAATTCTACAGATCGTATTAACTGCCGCCACCGGCTCCGGCGTGACCGCCATCATCCTCGCGATCCTCCAGCGGAAATGGACCAAGGATGACAAGCGGGACGCCATCGTGGACGCGCTGAAGGTGCTGCTGATCGACCGGGTGCGCTATCTGGGCCAGAAGTACATTTCCGACGGCAGCGTCAGCCTGTCGGACAGGGAAACGCTGGACGAGATGCACCAGGCGTACAAATCCCTTGGCGGCAACGGACACCTGAAAATCATTATGTCCGAGGTCGGCGAGCTGCCGATCCGGAAAGAGTGAAAGGAGAAAAAAAATGGAAAACATCAAGAAACGGCTGGGCAATCTGTTGGCAGTGAAAAGCCTCGTGACCATCACCCTGACGGTGATCTTTGCGGTGCTGGCCCTGCGGGAGAGCATCAGCGGCAGCGAGTTCCTGACCATCTTCACGGTGGTCATCGGCTTCTATTTCGGCACCCAGCGGGTCAACGAGGACAAGAACAGTTAAAACCGGTTGAAAAATCAACCGTAAATTTGAAAGGGGTACATACCATGGAAAAGATCTACGAGAACATTATCAACGAGGGCAAGGCCACCGGTAAGACCATTGAGGCCATCAACGCGGAGCTGAAAGAGGCCGGGGCCAACTTCCACCTGAATCCCGACGGCGGCGTGGCCGGTTGGACTGAGGACGAAATGCGGGAAGGCTTCATCCCCGCCGAGAAGGATCCGGAGGCGCTCCCTCAGACGCTGGATACCCGTCGCCGGGAGGATCTGGCGGGCACCGTCCAGATCCAGCGGATCGTCGGAGCCACCTATGAGGTGACTTATGACGAGGACGGCTACTTCATCAAGGCTTCCCGTGTGCGCCATGGTTGATACGTTTGATTGCGCAAAAGCGCAGATCTACCACAACACCGGCAAGCTGACCCCGGCGCAGATCAAGGCCAAGACCAGCTGTACCCACATCATCAACGGCTATCTGTTCAACGGGAAATTTCGGCCGGTGGGCTGGACAGTGATTGACGGCAAGGTCATTAGCCGGGACAAATACCAGGACTGGGGCGTGTCTATCGGCTCCGACGGACTGCCGAAGATGCTGACGGACCGGTGGGGATCCTTTCTCTCAGGCGTCCCGATCCTCAAGGGTGGCTCCAAGCTGTACCGGGAGCTGACGCCGGACGTGGCCCGGTCTGCCGCCCGGACTGCGGTGGGCTGGCTGGCCAACGGCAAGGTATGCCTGTGGTGCGACAAGACCAGCCTGACCCGTGAGCAGCTCCAGAACAAGCTGCTGGGTCTGGGCGTGGTGGATGCCCTCATGCTGGACGGCGGCGGGTCTACACAGGGCATTTTCCCCAAGGGGAAAGTGACCAGCACCCGGAAGGTGCCTACGCTGCTGCTGTTTTGGGAGCGGTCGGCAATTAAGGCGGAAGATCAAGCCCTCGTATGGGGCAAGGCTCACGGCCTGCTGACGGATGCCAACGCCGGAGAAACCGTGACCCGCGCCGACATGGTCCGGGCGCTGTATCAGATTTGGGGGGATAACAATGGTTGAGATCAACGCCTATTCCAAGGCGAAGGACGGCAGCAAGAAGCTGTCCGGCAATTTCGAAGTCAGCGAGTTTGCCTGCCGCGACGGCTCTGACGCCGTGCTGGTGGCGCCCAGGCTGGTGATGGTGCTGCAAAGCATCCGCAGTCACTTCGGCGTTCCGGTGGTGATTCACAGTGCCTACCGGACGCCCCAGTACAACACCAAGGTGGACGGCGTGACGGACAGCCAGCACTGCTACGGCACGGCGGCGGACATCACCGTGCGGGGGCAGAAGCCCGTCGATGTGGCGGCCTACGCCCGGAAGATCATGCCGGACTGGGGCGGCGTGGGGATTTATGGCAGCTTTTGTCATATCGACGTGAGAGAGACCAAGGCTGACTGGACGGGCTAAACATCTGAAAGGAGGGCCAGAAGATGGCAACATCCACGCGGGAACGCGCTCTGCAAGTCTGGAAAACCCATGGAGAAAACAAACCGAGAGATCCGGGCGCTGTTGTCATCCATGGCCCCGGCCCGGGCGGCGCAGGCCGTCCGGTTGGTAGGCCTGCCGCCTGACGAGGAAACGGCGGTGCTGGCGGTGGACGTCCACGGCCAAAGCTGCCTACAGGCGGCGGCGCTGCTCCACGTCAGCGTGGACGGGTTGGCCAAGATCCGGCGGCGTGCTTACGCCAAGATTGCGGATGATATGCAGGGGTAAAAAGAAGAGCCGTGTCCGATTCGGACACGGCTTTTTCTTTGGGTTTGAAGACTTAATGCCAGGTGACAACGGTATCAACAAGGAATTTCCCGGAAGAGTCCCGCACGGTAACGCGGCCTTTCAGATCGTTTCCGCTGATCTGTTCGGGGTCCGCGTATGCCTCGCTAATGACCTCGCCGGAGTCCGTGATAAAGGCCCCTTCTCCGTATTTTGAGTCGGCCACGCGGAGACCGTCGGGCAAATTAAGCGTTGCGTGCAGCCAGGTGCCGGGGAAATTTTCAAAGGGAACCGCGCGAACCTTCGCCGCGTCTGGAACATTCCGGAAGGTGGAAGGGATCTTGTAAAGATGTGCGATCATGTGCTTTTCCTCCTGTTTTTTATTTCAACGCGTCGATGATCTTGGAAGCGTTGGATTCCGCGAAAATGGTTTCAATTTTGGCAGCGTCGGCCGCATAAATCAGGCTGAAATAGCGCCGGAGACGGTCCGCCCGGAACGCTTCAAACCAGATTTCAAAGGGCTTCCCGGCATCGGCTGCGGCCTTGCGCATGAGATCCCGCCCGGCTTCGTCGCAGTTTTCCGGCTTGATCTTGTCCGCGATTTCAAAGAAACGGTTTACATCAAGCTGGATTTTCAATAGATCATCGCGGATGAATTTTTCCCGCAGGCTGGAAGCGTAAGCGATCTGCTTTTCAGAAACGCCGGTGATCTGGGGAAGGGGGTGCTGTTCGCTGAAGCTGGAAATGTAACCGGAAACGGCGTCCAGCTGGTGCGCACGCTTCTGCGCCGCGTAGCAGTCCGGGCAAGTGGTGATATTCTCTCGCGCCCATGCTTCATAAGTTCCAGCCTCGGTGGAATTGCGGCACATGTGGATATGTTCAAAAGTTTTCCCGCAGTGCTCGCACTTCAAAACCATTTTCACTCTGCTCATGATCTTCGTCCTTCCTTTTCCAATCCCAAGCGTATTAGCCGTTTAATCTCCGTCTGGCGGGCTTTGCCTTCCAGCGCGGCGAGGATATCGGTATCGGTGTTGTTGTTCAGCTTCAGCCCGATGAAGGTGGTGTTTTGTGCGGCCCACGCCCGCTTCGCTTCGCTGTCCGGCATGGCTTAAAACAGGCTCTTGAAGGTTACCCCGAACTTCTCGGCGGCTTCGGCTTTGAAGCGCTTCATATTTTCGTGGTAGTCCTCGCTGAAATACTCATTTGCCGCACCAGCGGAGATCATCCGGGATTCCTGTTCGTTGATGTAATCGGCAGCGGCCTCTGCGTTCTCTCCGAAGATTTCGTAGGTATCCATCAAAATTCGTTTCATATTTGTGATCCCCTTTCCTTTACTGTACCTAAAGTATAGCGTAGGTTTAACCTATTGTCAATAGGTTAAACCGAATTTCTCAAAATATTTTCAGGGCAGTTTAAGGGCAGAATACAGGCAGTTTCCGGGCAGTTTGGCTGTCTGGATTTTTTGTATCATGAGGGTAAGAAAAAGGAGGTGCGCTATGGATCAGCAATTTGCAATCGCAGGATATACGGGCTCCAGCTGCCTGATGTGCGCCATCGACGGCGCGGACATCTGGCAGGTGGACTATTTCGGCAACCGTCAGCAGATCATCGGAAAGACCGCAGCGGCCTACACGGAACTGGAGGGCACCACCCAGCAGTACTATGACAAGCTGGTGGAGCTGGGCGTCATCACCCCGCCCAAGACGCAGGAGGAGCTGATGGGTGAGATGCAGTCGGCCATGAGCGACATGGCGGAAATTATCAAGGGCCTGTCGGCCCAGGTAAAGGAGCTGAAGGAGAATGGATCTCAAGCAGATCATAGCGGCCGCGTCGAGGATGTTCCCCAGCGCCGACCTGCAAAACGCGGTGCAGAAGGCGGAGCAGGCGATCAGCGGGACGGCTGATACGCTGGAGGGCGTCCAGAGCACAGCCAGGCGGCTGGGCATTGATCCCAATATTGCCAATAGCCTGTATGCCCGCTACGGGAAGACCATGCAGGCAAAGGCCCTGTGCAGCCTTCTGGGGACCACACCGGAGGCTTTGCGCTCCGATGCCAACAAGATCCTTGGCGGCGCACAGAACGGCTCACAGGCCCCTCAGAAGGGGAAAGCGGGCGGTTCCACCAAATTCCCCCGGCTGAAATAGCCGGATGGAATAAAAACACGAAAGGAGCACGAACACATGGAAGATCGTAGCACTGGTATGAGCTGGATTGCAGTCCTTTTTGTCATCATCGTGATTTTCGCCATTTTCGGTGGGAATTTCGGCGGCGGCTGGGGCTGGAATCGCGGCAACAATCCCTATCCCCCGCAGGAGGGCGGCTGCAGCCGCGTGAGCAACTGCCAGGTCGAGAAGCAGGAGATCACCGACACCGCCCGGACCCAGTACCTCATCGAGCAGCAGAGCAATGCCACCCGCATGGCCATCAACGCCAGCACTGAGGCCATCACCTCTCAGGCCAGCCGGATCTATGAGCAGCGCCTTCAGGAGATCATCTATGATCTCAAGACGGAGAACCAGAACCTCAAGAACGGCATTTTCACCAAGGAGCAGACCGACGCGCTGGCGGCGAAGATCTCCGACTGCTGCTGCGGCTTTAACCGCCGGCTGGATGCCATCGAGGGCCGGATGCTGACGAAGCCGAATCTGTACGGCGTGGCGTCTACCTGCGCTGGCCAGATTATTCCCGCATCCTGCGGCTGCAACGGCAGCGGCAACATCTGAGCAACTTTTCCACATCGGAAATAGTTCAGGCCCCTTTGGCCGGGTAATGGGCGGGGCCGGTGCCCCGCCCTTTAATTTTGAAAGGAGAAAAATTATGAGTTGTAAATCTGCTTTGTATGCTGCTATGCAGACTCCCACGGCGGTAGCTGTTGGCGGCGTCATTCCTCTGGGCGGTCTGATCCGGCGGTACGGCTGCGACATTGCCCTCAACGGCAACGCGGTCAACCTCTCCGGCGTCGGCTACTATGACGTGGACGCCTCCATCACCGCTACCCTCACGGCGGCCGGAGCCGTCACCGCCACACTCTACAAGGACGGCGTGGCAGTCCCCGGCGCCACAGCCACCGAGACCGGCGCGGCCAGCGGAACGGTCAACCTTGATCTCACGGCGCTGGTGCGTCAACCCTGCTGCGCTGCCGGTGCGGCTCTGACTCTGGTGCTGTCTGGCGTGGAGGCCACCGTCAACAACGTGGCCCTGCGGGTCCAGCGGATCTGACGGAGGTGCGGCATGGTTCAGCTGTTAATCGGAATGCTGCTGGGCGTCATGGCTGCCACACCCACCGGCCGCAGCATTGGCAATCAGATCGGCAACGCTGCCATTGATAAGGTCAAAGAGGTCATGAAGGACCCGACGGCCGGAGAGGAGGACAACCATGGAGAATCTGCATGAGCAAATCAAGGCGTATATTCCCAAGCTGGAATACAGCATCCGGGAGTATATGCGGA
>QWCE01002497.1_pt1 | contig 22827 bp, 21 predicted proteins | sample 1972531 | NCBI WGS metagenome assembly QWCE01 (sample SAMN09866716, study PRJNA288562) | Human gut metagenome isolate term4_stool, whole genome shotgun sequencing... | reverse complement strand
CAGATACTTTATAATGGAGACTTTGGAGGAGCCTTCTGTGATTTGGTAACTGTTTACACTTACCTGCTCGCCATATTTGTCATGATAGATTAGTTCACCTTCCACTTCGATACCGTCTCCAACCTTTACATCTGCAATGTATCCTACTGCAACTATTTCTCCATCATCAGTTTTCATTTTTAAAACCGTGTAGTTATTTATTTGATTTTTAAAGATAATATTTTCTACTATACCTTCAATTTTCATAATGTTCCCATCTTAAAAAAGCGGGGTTTCCCCCGCATCTATTCACTGATTCTTTCTATTTTTGCTCCAAGTTTTCTTAACTTGCCTTCAATATCGTCATATCCTCTATCAATATGTTCAACACCAGATACATATGTCTTTCCTTCAGCACAGAGTCCTGCAAGTATTAGGGCTGCTCCTGCTCTTAGGTCTGTGGCTTTTACCTCTGCTCCTCTAAGGGTAGGAACTCCTGCAATTCTTGCTTCTCTTGCATCCGTTGCAATAATTGCTCCCATTTTTAAAAGCTCATCAACATGCATAAATCTATTTTCAAATACAGTTTCTGTAACCATTGACTGACCCTTTGCAGTTGTTAAAAGTGCCATAAACTGCGCCTGTGCATCAGTTGGAAAACCAGGATATGGTAGTGTTTTTACATCTGTTCCAATTAAATTATCTGTTCCGATAATTCTTATAACATCCTTGTCTTCATTTACATACACTTTGCATCCAACTTCTTTAAGCTTTGCAACTATTGGCATAACATGGCTTGGAATACAATTTTCTACAGTTACATCTCCTCTTGTAATCGCTCCTGCAATCATATAGGTTGCCGCTTCTATTCTGTCAGGTATGATTGCATGTTGTCCGCCTCCAAGCTTCTCAACACCTTTGATTCTAATAGCTGAAGTACCAGCTCCCTTTATATTCGCACCGAGTTTGTTTAAAAAGTTTGCAAGGTCAACTATCTCTGGTTCCTTAGCTGCGTTTTCAATAACTGTCTCTCCCTGTGCAAGGGTAGCAGCCATCATTATGTTTTGAGTCGCTCCTACTGAAGGGAAGTCGATGTATATAACATCACCTTTAAGCCCCTCCTCTGCAACAGCTTCTATTCTGTCGAGACTTTCATTTGTTTTTGCTCCAAGGGCCTTAAATCCTTTAAGATGTAAGTCTATTGGTCTTTTGCCAATGGCACAACCACCTGGTAGATATGTCATAGACTCTCTTCTTCTCGCAAGAAGAGGACCCATAACTAAGAATGAAGCTCTCATTCTGTTCATAAGTTCCATAGGTGCTATATGACCTGTAAGGTTTGATGAGTCTATTTCTACTGTGTTTTCATCTAAATATTTTACTTTAGAACCTAAAGATTCTAAAACTTTTAAAATCACATTAATATCACTTAATTTGGGTACATTTTCCAAAATAATCGGTTCTGTTCCTAAAAGCGAAGCTGCAATAATTGGTAGTGCAGCATTCTTTGCACCAGATACCTTTACACTTCCGGATAATGGACCACTATTACTTACTACTATTTTTTCCACAATTCCTCCAAAAAAAATTAACTAATTAACTTCTAATATTATACCACAAAGGCTTAACAATAACAGGTTCTCAATAATTATATGTCTAAAATTAAAAAACAATAAACATTTTGACTAAATTAAAATTATAAACCTAACGAACAAATTTGTTTTTAAGTACATCCTAAGTCAAAAATTTTCAGTCGAAATATCTGTTATAATAATTTATGAAATTATTTATTATTTAACTTAGGAGGAGAAATGAAAAAATTAACTACAAAAGATTTAACAATACTTGGACTTCTTTCAGCAATAACCATTTTGTTTGGACTTACTCCATTAGGATATATCCCCTTTGGAGTAATAAGAGTAACCACATTACATATACCAACTATAATCGGCGCAATCATATGTGGTCCTTTAATAGGAGGACTGGTAGGGCTGGTGTTTGGACTGTTTTCTCTTTTTACAAACCTGACAGCTCCATCATCTTTGCTTTACTTTATGTTTATAAATCCTCTCGTGTCTGTTGTTCCAAGAATTTTAATAGGAGTATTAACTGGAATGTTATATAAAAAGTTAAGCGAAAAATTTAAGAACAACTTCTTTGTTCCATTTCTAATTGGTGCTATTGGAGCAATCATAAACACAGTTCTTGTTTTAGGTATGGGTTATATTCTATATGCACCTAAGATAGCAAAGGCTTTTGACTCAGCAAATGCAGGAAAAGTACTTCTTGGTGTTGCGGCATCAAACTTGCCCCTTGAAATACTTGCTACTTCTGTGCTTGTAGGATTTATAGTTAGACCTTTAAAAAAATCTTTAATAAAATAATTTAAGTTGATGTGGATATCCATATCAACTTTTTTATTTGTTTGTAACAGAATCTTGTGTTATAGTAAAGTAAAGTAGTGGAGCTTTTATTATTGAATCGAGGTGTCTCTTAAAAAATTTACTAAGAGTTTATCGTTGTTGAAATTACTCAATACATAGGAAAAATCAGTTTTTTAAGAAAAAGATATTAACCCTACTCAAGCATATACATATCTTAAGTAAGTATTAACGACTAGAATAATATAGTAGTTGTACATTATATTGTTTAAAGGATGATAAGGTGGAATTATTTAATAATGAAAAAAATGAAGAAATCGCTATATCTTTCTTAAAAAATTATGATATTAGATATAAAAACTTGAAAAAATCAGAATGTCCTGATTATATTTCTGAAACTGATAGTATTGGCGTTGAGGTCACAGTTGTTGAATTTGATAATTTTATTGATAGCTTCAAGTATATTAATAAATCTTTAGTAGAATATATAAGAATGAAAGGCGTTAAAAAAATACAAAAGAAATATTTGAAATTCATAAACGAGGTAATACAAGAAAATTATTCAACAGATGTAAAAGATGAAATTAATAGATTTATTGATAGCTTCTATTATAAAGATGGAGTTAACATACTTAAAATTGAATCTATTGAGCAGTATAACAAGCTGGACCCAAATACAAATCTATATTTTAAATCAGAATTTCCTAATGAGAAATTAGTAGATAATCAAATAATTATTAATTATTTACCTTCTTTTTTTTGGGTGGGACAAATAGTAGATAAGTATATTAACGCTGTAAAAAGAAAGAATCAAAAGTTAAAAAAATATAGACAATTTGATGAAAATTCATTATTGATAATTAATTACACTGCAGGATTAAATGAATCTTTGGATTTTGAAAAAAGAATTAAAGAAATTGATGGAATAAATTTTGATAAAATATTTGTATTTAATGCATTATTTAATAAACATATATATGAAATTGATTTGAGAAAATCTTAATAGCTGCATAATTGAATAAAAATTCATTTTTACAAACAATAATATTACTATACTATTTAAAAGATGATTGCGTGTCATAAAAAATAATGCCAAATATTTAGTAATTACAAGTACTTTAGCAATTTTATTAAAAATTAAAACTAGAAAATGAGTGGTTGGTGTATTGCTTAGAATAGATCTAATAAATTATTTCTAAAGATACTCCATCAACTAGTGGAGGAAATCTTATGGATAATGAAATTAAAATGTTCCAAGGTAGTCAAATTCGTTCTGTTTGGGACAGTAAAAAAGAGGAATGGTATTTTAGTGTTGTTGATATTATTCAAGTATTGACGGACAGTAAAAATCCTAGAGATTATTGGTATAGAGTAAAGAAAAGAATGACTGATGAGGAAAGAAGTCAGTTGTCGACATTTTGTCGACAACTGAAACTAGAATCTTCTGATGGTAAAAAATATAAAACTGATGTAGCAGATATGCAAGGAGTTTTCCGTATTATTCAATCCGTTCCATCTCCAAAGGCTGAACCTTTTAAGATGTGGCTATCAGAAGTTGGAAAAGAAAGAATTGATGAAATCATTGATCCTGAACTTACCATCGATAGAGCTTTAAAAACATATTCAAAGAAAGGTTACTCAAGAGAATGGATTAATCAAAGACTTCAAGCTATTCAAGTAAGAAAAGAATTAACAGATGCATGGCAGGACCACGGTGTAGAGCAGGGAAAAGAATATGCTATTCTAACCAATGAAATCTCTAAGGCTTGGTCTGGAATGACAACAAGACAATATAAGGATTTCAAAGGTTTAAAAAAACAAAATCTAAGGGACAATATGACTTCAACAGAACTTATTCTAAATATGCTTGCTGAAACAGCTACAAAAGATATTATTGGTTCGACCAATCCTCAGGGCTTAGACGAAAACAAAAAAGCAGCAAGAAAAGGCGGTGGTATTGCAGGAAATGCAAGAAAGGAAATTGAAAAGGAAACAGGGGCACCTGTAATTACTTCTAAAAACGCCATTGATTTTGGAAAATTAATTAGTGATGTAACAAAAGAAATTGCAAAAAAAGAAGATGAAAAATAAAGTGTATTAATTAGGGAGTTGGTATGGCTATCCATGCCAACTTTTTATTTGTTTATAACAGAATCTTGTGTTATAGTAAAGTAAAGTAGTGGAGCTTTTATTATATTGAAAGAGGTGTATTATGAAAGAGAAGAAAACGTTTAAACTGGGTTTGTTACCTAAACTCATTATCGGTGTAATTGCAGGAATTTTAATAGGCTCCTTCGCTCCAGAAGTACTTATGCGAGGTGTTATAACGGTTATTGACATCTTCAGTAACTATCTTAACTTTGTAGTTCCTCTTATTATTCTTGCTTTTGTAGTAACAGGAATTTCCGATCTTGGAAATGGTTCTGGAAAGATACTTGGATTTTCTGTATTTATGTCCTATGGTTCAACAGTTCTTTGGGGAGTTATTGCATACATAATTTCAATGTTGCTGTTTCCAAAGATGTTAAATCTTTCAGGGACTTCAATCGTGTCAGAGATGGGAGATATAGAACCCTTCTTTGCAATAGAAATGCCTCCCCTTGCAAATATAACTTCAATACTTATCCTTGCATTCATTCTTGGAATTGGTATTTCTATATTAAAAGCTGAGAAGATAAAGGGTCTATTCAACGAATTTCACGGAATAATAAATATGGTGCTTGAAAAGTCAATCATTCCATTTCTACCTTGGTATATAGCTGGAATATTTGCACAATTGACTTTCAGTGGAAATATAAAAGAGATTTTAAAATCTTATGGAACCGTATTTATAACAGTTGTGTTATTCCAAATAATCGCAAATATTTTAGAGTATATAATTGCGAAAGCATACAATAAAGAAGCTCCAACTCTTGCTATGTTTATAAAAAATCAAATTCCGTCATGGCTTACAGCTATTGGAACTCAGTCATCAGCGGCAACAATACCTATCACATTACAAACTGCAGAGGCAAATGGTACCTCAAAGGACATTAGAGATTTCTTTATACCATTATCTGCAACTATTCACTTCCCTGGAAGTTCAATTGCAATTACTATGTTTGCAACGGCAGTAATGTTAATGGACAATATGAGTCCAAGCATTGGATCCATAGCAATATTCATTTTATTAATGGGTGTAACCATGGTAGCAGCACCAGGAGTTCCTGGAGGTGCAATTATGGCAGCACTTGGACTTTTAGGTACACACCTTGGATTTAATGACACTCAAAGCACATTGATGATTGCTCTATACCTTGCACAAGACAGTTTTGGAACAGCTTGTTCAGTTGCAGGTAACTGCGCAATAATAACTATCATCGACAAAAAAGCAAAAAAATTGGAGGTAAAAAATGCAAAAAATTAGTTCAGACAATGTAATTTACAAGTTCACTAACGACCTTAAAGAAGTGGCTAAAGTTAAACAGAATGAAGAATTTATAGTTGAAACAAATGACTGCTTTTACCAACAAATCAAAAATGAAGACAAGGTTCTTGATGAAATAAATCATGATAACTTAAACCCTGCAACAGGTCCTATTTATGTTGAAGGTGCTGAAAAGGGAGATTTGCTAAAAGTAAAAATAAAAAAAATTGATGTATCAAACTCAGGATGCTCTTTAGCTATTCCAAAGTTTGGAGTATTGGGGGACAAGGTCAAAACTCCCGCTACAAAGATTATCGAAGTTAAAGATGGATACGCATACTTCTCAAAAGATATAAAAATTCCTATAAAGCCTATGATTGGCGTTATTGGAGTTGGAACCTATAAAGAAGACGGCGAGTGGGAAACAGACACTCCTTATAGACATGGTGGAAACATGGATACAGCTGAAATAATTGAAGGCTCAACCCTATACTTTCCTGTGGCAGTTGAAGGTGCAATGCTTGCACTTGGAGATTTGCACGCTGTAATGGGAGATGGGGAAGTCAGTGGAACAGGTCTTGAAATACCTGGAGAAGTAACTTTGGAAGTAGAAGTTCTAAAGAGAAAGAGCTTTGACTGGCCAATCCTTGAAACTGAAAATGAAGTAATGGTTCTTTCAAGCGAAGAAGATATAAATGAAGCAAATAAAGAAGCCCTCGAAAGCATAATGGAGTTAATTCAAAAATCTCTTGACTTAAGCTTTGAAGAGAGTTTAATATTGTCAAGTCTTGCTGTTGATTTAAGAATTTCTCAACTGGTTGACCCAAAAGTTACAATAAGAGCTGCTATTTCAAAAGAAATTCTTCCAATGGAAAAAGTTTTAGAGATTTTATAATGATTAAAGGTAGTAGGGACGACCTTACTACCTTTTTGTTTTTAAATATTTTGTGTTCCTCTTTTTAGTATTTTTAAATACGAATCATATGAATAGATTTTTCCCCTTAACTGGTTTGTTATTTCCGACAAGATATTTAAATCTTCCAGTCTTGATATGGCAGTGCTAACCGTATTATATGAAAGGCTTAAGCTCTTAGCTGTATTTGGTATATCTATTACCGGATGTGAAATTATATACCCATACAGTTCATTAAGAGTATTTTTTGCCCTTGAGTTTATTTCATAGTCTTCAATTAACTTTTTATCCCTTTCTTTTATCTGTATTAACTCATCTGCTGTTTCTATTGCGAATTTGGCAGATATGAAAATCCCCTCAATGAAAAATTTAATCCACTGTTCATAATTTCCTGTCTCTCTTACAGCAGTCATTCTATCGTAGTACTCAATTCTATTTTCCTTCAAATAATATGATAAATAAAGTGCAGGTGTCTCAATTACTTTTTTATCTAATAAATAAAGTACAATCAATAACCTTCCTATTCTTCCATTACCGTCAAGAAAAGGATGTATAGTCTCAAATTGATAGTGAATTAGTGCAGCATTTATTAAAACATCATACTCTTCATTTTCATTTATATAAATTTCCAAGTCTGATAGACATTCATCCATATCCAAAGGGTTTGGAGGAATATATCTTGCTGTTTTTAATGTCGACCCAGCTCCGCCTATCCAATTTTGGCTCTTCCTAAATTCTCCTGGATTTTTTTCTTCTCCCCTTACCCCGGACAATAATATTTTATGAGTTTCTAATAATAATCTTTTACATAGTGGAAGTGTGTTAAGTCTTTCAATGGCATAATTTGTGGCTTTTATATAATTAACCACATCAGTTACGTCCTTGTTTATATTTTCATCTCTATTAGGATCAAAAATATCTTCCAATGTAGCTTGGGTGCCTTCTATTTGAGAAGATAAAAGTGCTTCCTTTTGTACATACATTGAAACAAATAAATTCATATCTGGAATATTTTGTGCTCTATCATCTAATACCGCCAAAGTTTTATGTGTAGATATTATTAAATCCATTAGATCTTTATCCACTTCTATTCCTGGATTAGGTGGTAAATTGCTGGGACAAAATGACTTATATTCAAGTTTCCCAGATAATTTTTTCTTAAAAAAACCTGCCCTTGCCTTATTAAACATATCACACCTCAATTGAAATAGTAATTAAATTATATTACTCTTATTTCAGAAAGTCAATGATAATTGAAATAACATCTCATTTTTTTAATTCTTATTTCAATAACTTATCCCTAATTGAAATAACCCTCTTTAATTTAAATTTTTATTTCATTAAAAAAAGCCCTATGGGCTTATTTTAAATATTCATGAGCATCTTTTAATCCCTTAATAATTTCAAGATGTTGTGGACAAATATCTTCACATTTACCACATTCAATGCACTCTTCTGGGCTTACTCCATCTTTTAAATACTTTTCGTAGTCACTTTTGCTTTTTTCTTCTTCATCATATAAAAATGCCTTGTTCCAAAGACTAAAAACTTTTGGTATATTTATTTCCACAGTGCATGGCATACAGTATTCACAAGCTGTACATCCAATTTGCTCTCTATTTTTATACACCTGTCTTGAGACCTTATAAAATTCTTTTTCTTCGTCGGTCAAGCTATTGTAATCTACCTTATCTGCCATATCACAGTTTTCTTCGACCTGTTTAAAACTATTCATTCCGCTTAAAACCGTCATTACATTTTCAAGACTTAAGGGGAATTTTAATGCAACTTGTGAATATGATAGCGGTTCAAATTTTTTAGACATATCTTTTATCTCTTCCGGTGGATTAGAGAGTCTTCCTCCCTTAAGTGGCTCCATTATGATAACAGGAACATTATTTTTTGTTGCAAGTTCATAGCCCTTCATCCCCGCTTGATAATCTATATCTAAGTAGTTTAATTGAATTTGGCAAAAGTCCCAGTCATAGGCATTGAAAATTTCTTCAAATGCTTTATATTCATCATGAAAACTAAAACCTATATGTTTTACAATTCCCTTCTCCTTAATCTTTTTACAAAAATCAAGCACTCCTAAATCAAAAATTTTTCTAAATCTCTTTATGTCAAGGGAATGTAATAAATAAAAGTCGATATGATCCGTTTGAAGTTTTTCAAGCTGAATATTTAAAAGTCTTTCAAAATCCTCTTCCTTTTCTACAAGCCAGCATGGTAACTTTGTAGCAAGCTGTACCTTATCACGAAGACCATCTTTTTGTAAAAATTCTCCTACAAAATCTTCAGAAGTTTCCTCATGATATGGATAGGCTGTGTCTATGTAGTTAAGTCCTCTTTTAATAGCATCTAAGAGTAACTTTTCAGATTCTTCCTTATTAATCTTTCCATTGTCATCATCAATTACTGGAAATCTCATACATCCAAATCCAAGTCTTGAAACCTCTACTCCCCCTATATCAAAATATCTCATAATAATCCCCCTTTATTACAATTTTATTGCCCTCTTATAGATATTATCATAAGTTTTTTAGTTTTAATAATTTGATAATCAAAATAGAAAAGACGGCATAATTTTTTCTATGCCGTCTTTTGTTATTCTATTCTTCTTTTGTTATTCTATTCTTCTTTTGTTACAAGCTTATCTACATTTTCTTTAGTTACTAAAGAGTTATCCAAAATAACTGTTTTTTCAACTTCTTTACCTTCAAGGTAGTCAAAAGCTGTATTTAAAATGGCTTTACCTAAGAAGAAAGGTGGTTCTGCAATGGTTGCTTCAACTTTATCGGATTTAATGGCTTCTATTGTTTCATCAAGTGCATCGCATCCAATCATCTTTATTTCATCTCTTCTTCCTGCCGCTTCAATAGCTTCTAATGCACCTAATAACATTTCGTCATTTGCTGCATAAAGTCCGTCTATTTCTTTATTTGCTTGAAGAATATTTTCCATAACGCTCATTGCCTTTGCTCTGTCAAAGTCTGCAACTTGAGAAGCAACTACTTCCATTCCACTTTCTTTATCTATAATTGAGTGAAAGCCTTCTGATCTGTTTTGTGCAACATTTGTTCCCATTATACCTTGAAGTTCTACGATTTTACCTTTTCCTCCAAGTTCATCAACTAAAAACTGTCCTGCTATCTTTCCTGATTTGATTGCATCATACCCAATATGGGCTACAACTTCTCCACCTTTAGCTTCCCTATCCATTGTGAATATAGGTATTCCTGCTTCGTTTGCAGCTTCGATAGATGAAACTATCGCATCGGAGTCACAAGGGTCAACTAAAATAGCATCTACATTTTTTGTTATTAAGTTTTCCATGTCCTTCATTTGAACTGTCGGATCATCTTGAGCATCAGTTATATGAAGTTCAATTCCATGTTCATCTGCTGCCTTTTGAACACCTTCTTTAACGGTTACAAAGAATGGATTTGTTTGTGTGTTCATGGCTAAGCCAATAACATATTTCTTTTTTCCACCTTTGTCACTTGCTGATTCTGTTGAATCATTTCCACCTTTACCTGTGCATGATGCGAACAATGAAACTGTTAGCAGTGCACAAACTCCTAATTTTAAAATTTTTTTCATTTTTTTGCCCCTTTCTTATTTTTTTGATTTATTTCAGTTTTTTCAGATAGGTCTTTAACCTTTTTATCTAAAATAACTGCAAGCAATATTACCGCGCCTTTTACTATGCTTGTTGCATGTGGGTTTACATTCATCAATGTTAGGATGTTATCTATAATCCCCATAATCATCGCACCAGCTACAGTAGGAAGCACATATCCTGTTCCTCCTGAAAGGCTTGTTCCACCAAGTATTACCGCCGCAATGGCGTCCATTTCAATTCCTTCTCCAAGGGTTGATTGTGCCGAACCAAGTCTTGCAGTTAATACAATGGCAGCTAATCCACAAAGTAAACCGTTTATTATATATACTAACCATTCAGTTCTCACTGTATCAATCCCTGAAAGTCTTGCCGCTTCTCTATTTCCACCAAGTGCATACACATTTCTTCCAAAAATAGTCTTTGACAAAATAAAATGAGCTATCAAAAATACCACAATCAAAATTAGTACCGGTAAAGGTATACCTGCTATTGACGCTTTACCAATAAATTTATATGCATCTGACTTGATAGGTATTGGCGATCCCTTTGTATACACAAGCACGCAACCTCTAAGTAAAGTCATCATTCCCAAAGTTGCAATAAAAGGAGGGATTCTAAGTTTTGCTACAAAAAATCCATTTAATGTTCCTGCTATAAGTCCAATTAAAATAGCTACAAGGCAGGCTAAAAGCGCATTGTTTGTCTTAGCCAAAACCCCTGCTGCAACTGAACCTGCAAGTCCCAATATAGATCCGACTGAAAGGTCTATGCCTCCAGTTAAAATGACGAAAGTCATCCCAGCACCTAATATACCTGCTATTGCCACCTGTCTAAAGACATTAAATAAATTATTAAGCCTTAAAAAACTTGGTGAAAGTATGGATGCAACTGCACACATTATCACAAGTATAATAAGGGATCTATAAATATTTAGTTTACCTACAAACTTTTTCTTTTTATCCATTTACTCCTCCTGATGCATATGCCAATATTATCTCCTCATTAGCCTCTTCTTTAGAAAGTTCTTTTACGATTTGACCCTCTCTCATTACAATGACTCTATCTGATATCCCAATTATTTCTGGCAAATCAGTTGAAATCAATATAATGCTCTTTCCTTCCTTGGTAAGGTCGTTTATGATGTCATATATCTCTGACTTAGCTCCTATGTCGACACCTCTTGTTGGTTCGTTCAATATCATGACATCGGGGTTTGACTCTAAAGCTTTAGCAAACACAATTTTTTGTTGATTTCCTCCAGAGAGGTTATTAACTATTTGATTTTGTCCAGAGACTTTTATATTAAGTTTTTTTATTTGCTCATCTACTATTTCCTTTTCTTTTTTAGAATCAATAATAGATTTTTTTGTATAGTTCTTTGGTGAAGCCATCAATATGTTTTCATTTACCGGTCTGATTAGAACTAATCCTTCCTGTTTCCTGTCGTCTGATATAAGAGCTATTCCTTCTCTAAGGGCTTGCTTAGGATTTTTGTTTTCAATCTTCTTTCCATTTAAAATGATATTTCCATAATCTCTCTTCATAGCTCCGTAAATCATTTTTGAAAGCTCGTGGGTACCTGCACCTAAAAGTCCAGTTATTCCTAAGATTTCACCTTTGTGTAGTTTTAAACTAACATCATCTACAATACTTCCTGAAATATTTTCAAGCTCAAATATAACTTCATCTTCCACATAGTTCCTGTCTGGATATAGTCTATCCATCTTTCTACCTACCATGTGGGAAACCACTTCTTCATATCCAGTATCTTTGGTTTTCTTTTCAGCTTCAAAGTGACCATCTCTAAAAACAGTTATTCTATCTGAAATTTCAAAAATTTCATCCATCCTATGGGAGATGTAGATAATTGCTATGCCCTCATCCTTCAGTTCTTTTATCTTTGAAAATAAAATTTGCATTTCCTCTTCTGCAAGGGCAGCTGTAGGTTCATCCATGATAATTATTCTTGCCCCAACAGTTAAAGCCTTTGCTATTTCCACCATAGAACATTCTGCAATAGTTAGATTTCTCACCTTGGTTTCAGGATTTAGATTCAGTTTTAATTTATCCAACATCTTTTTAGCATCAGTATTTAATTTTTTCCAATCTACGGTTCCTAACTTTCCCTTTGGAAGGTGACCCATATACATATTTTCAGCTACACTGACATCTCTAATCAAATTAAACTCTTGGTAGATCATAACGATGCCATTTTCTTCAGCTTCTTTTGTAGACTTAAACTCAACTTTTTTTCCATCCAGTATCATTTCTCCACTGGTATATGGTTGGGCGCCGGCAATAATCTTCATCAATGTAGATTTACCTGCACCGTTTTCGCCACATAGAGCATGCACCTCTCCAGGATATATATTTAAATCAACTCCCTTTAGAGCTCTAACTCCCGGGAATGTTTTTACAATATTTTTTAATTCAAGTATTGGTTTATAATTCATAGCTAATCCTAATACGCACATCCACAAACTAATATCACATTCGTATATCCTGTAAATTCTCCTGTTAATACTATTGCTTTTGCGTCTTTACTTATTTCTTTTAGTTCTGAGTGATCCACATATTTTAGTTTCACATCTTCTGGAAGTAGTTTTAATGCTTCTTTATGAATCTCAGGACTTACTTCCTTTGCCTCATTTGCAAAAATTGCATCTTCGATCACAATAACTTTAGAAATCTCGGACAGAACTTTCAAATAGGAAGGTTCTCCTTCAATCCACCCAAGGTCAACTCTTTCAACACCTTTTGGTATTGGGAGACCTGCATCACCTATTACAAGCATATCTCTATGTCTTAATTCTCCTAAAACTCTTAGAAGTTGAGGATGAAAAATTCCCTTTTTAATCATTTAAAGACCTCCTAAATTCATCAATTTCTTGTCTTGTCGGCATTGAGGGTGTAGTTCCAAGTTTTTGAACTGATAGTGCACCAACAACATTACCAAGTCTGGAAGCTTCCCATATATCCATTCCTTCACTGAGACCTGCCAAAAGTCCTCCGTTAAAGGCGTCCCCTGCTCCTGTTGTATCAATGGCATCAACTTTAAAAGCAGGAATTATATCGGACTTGTGTCCGTCATTTACATAGACTCCGTTTCTTCCAAGTGTTATGATTACTTGTTTTACTCCCCTGTCCATAAACCATTTTGAAGCTTCATTTGCAGAATCTAAATCTGTAACTTTTACTCCTGTAAGAGTTTGAGCCTCTACTTCATTTGGAGTAACCATATAGATGTCTTTTAACATTTCCTCATTAAATTTTTGGATTGGAGCTGTGTTAAGTATTACTTTAGTGTTAGTTTCTTTTGACACTTCAACTAACTTTTCAACAGCTGAAATATTTGTTTCAAGTTGCGTTAAGACATATTCTGCATCTTTCAAAGTTTCCTTTAGACTTTCTACCTCTTCATCTGTAATTTCTGTACAAGCTGCTGGAACTACAAGAATTTGATTCTCTCCAGTATTTTCATCCACCATAATAAGTGCAGTACCAGTGGAACTCTTGTCAGTTACAATCACATGTTTTTTATCCATTCCAAGTGAATCCATTGTGTTAAGACACACATTTGAAAACTCATCATCACCAAGCTTCGTCATCATTAGAACATCTGTACCTGCCTTGTGAGCCGCCACACATTGGTTGAATCCCTTACCACCAGGACCCATTGCAAAATCCGTACCTTTTACAGTTTCTCCAGGACTTGGCAAATGTGATCCTCTTGACATAAGGTCAACTACAAAGCTACCGAAAACTACTGCTTTTTTTCCCATTTAATTCACCTACTTAACTATATTTATGCCGGAGCTTGCACCAATTCTATCTGCTCCTGCTTCTATCATCTTCATGGCATCTTCCTTAGTTCTAACTCCACCAGAAGCTTTTACTTTTAGTTCATCTCCAACAACAGACTTCATAAGCTTAACATCTTCCGCAGTAGCACCGCCTGTTGAAAAGCCTGTTGAAGTCTTTACAAAATCAGCCTTTGCTTCCTTTGCAAGTTCACATGCTTTTTTCTTTTCTTCATCACTTAATAGACAGGTTTCAATAATTACCTTTACAACCTTGCCGTTTGAAGCCTTCACAACTTCTTCAATATCTTTTTTTACATAGTCATAATTTTCGTCTTTTAATGCACCGATATTTATAACCATATCTATTTCATCTGCACCATTATCAACACAGTACTTAGCTTCAAAGGCTTTTGTTTCAGTTGCCATGGCACCTAAAGGAAAACCAACTACGCAACACACTTTAACGTCAGAACCATCAAGCGCTTTTTTTACAATTTTTACATTACAGCTGTTTACACAAACTGACATAAAATCATATTCCTTTGCTTCCTCACAGTATTTTAAAACGTCTTCTCTCTTCGCATCTGCCTTTAAGATAGTATGATCTATCATCTTATTCAATTTCATTTCTATCCACCTTTCTTTTTTCTGAACCCCTTAAAATCAATTTGCTGGGCACAATAATCTCTTTGTTTTTTACATCTTCTCCATTAATCATTTTAAGAAGAAGCTTCATCGCTTCCATTCCTTGCATCTTTGCCTGTCTATGAACTGCCGACAAATTAAAATTCAAAATGCTCAACACTTCAATATCATCAAAACCTATCAGAGAAATATCCTCGCTAAGTTTTAATCCCTTTTCATTAAAAGCCTTAATACATCCCAATGTGGAAAAGTTATTTGAAGAAAAGATTGCAGTTGGAGGATCCTTTAAATCAAGCAAACTCTTACAAGCTTGATAAGCCCCTTCAAGTCTAAAGTCTCCTTGGACTATGTATTCAGATTTTATCTCTATTCCTGCATATTCAAGAGCTTTCAAATAACCTAAATATCTTTCCCTTCCTGGTTTAGAATTCATAGTGCCTTTTATTATTCCGATTTTTTTATGACCCTCATCAATCAATGCCTTTACAGCTTCAAAACTCGAATTTATATTGTCTACAAATACCGAAGGTAATTTTAATCCGTCAATATCTCTATCTATAAGGACGATTGGAAGGCCTTGCTGGTGTAATGAATTTAATTTTTCCTTACAATAGATATTGTCACAGGCAACTGGCGCAATAATTAATCCAGCTAAGTCATGCCCCACTATGCCCTGTAAAAATTTATTTTCAATTTCTACATTTTCATTGGAATTTAAAAGCTGAATATTAAACTCGCCACTTCCAGCAACAGTGCTAATACCCGTAGTCATCTTCGAAAAAAATTCATTCTCAATATCTGGAATTACCACTCCTATATATGATGAAACTTTTTTGCTTAAACTCCTGGCAGTGAGATTAGGTACATAATCATATTTTTTTATAATCTCTGTAACTTTCTCTCTTGTCTTATCACTCACATAGCCGGAGTCATTTATAACCCTTGAAACCGTTGCCGAAGATACCCCTGCAATTCGTGCAATATCCTTTATGTTCAAGCCTTCACCTCCTTGTAATCGTTTGCTCCAGCATTAGATATGTAACCGATTACATATTTAATATAACACCTAAATTTTACATTGTCAACAACTAAATTTTATATTCTTGTATTTGTCAATTAATTGTAATAAACTAATATTAACAAACACTACAGAAAGGAAGAAAAATGCTACTTATAAAAAATATAACCGTTCACACAATGGACGAAAAAGATTCTAAAGAAGGATTTTTAGGTTCAATATTAGTTGATGATGGAAAAATTAAAGAAATTGTTAAGGGAAATTATGAAAAAGATTTTTCAGGTGAAGTTATTGATGGAACAAATTTTGAAATCTATCCTGGATTCATTGACTGTCACAGCCACCTTGGACTTGATGGATCTGGTATTGGATATGAAGGCGAAGACTACAATGAACTTAATAAATTTTTAACTCCAGAGCTTAGAGGAATCGATGGGTTAAATCCTATGGATCCATCTTTGAGAAAGGCATATGAGGGCGGAGTTACAACTGTAGGTACTGGCCCTGGCTCTACAAATATAATTGGAGGAACTTTTGTTGCTATTAAAACTTTTGGAAAGCGAATTGATGACATGGTAGTTAAAGATCCTGTTGCAATGAAATGTGCATTTGGAGAAAATCCAAAGAGAGTCTACAGAGAAAAGGGAATCAGTACAAGGATGTCTACTGCAGCAAACTTTAGAGATATGTTGAATAAGACAAAAGAATATATGGAAAAGAAAGAGATTGCCAAAGACGATAAGAGCAAAAAACCTGAATTTAATTCAAAATACGAAGCCCTTATCCCCGTTTTAAAAAAAGAAATTCCTCTAAAAGCCCATGCACATCAAGCAAACGACATCTTTACCGCCCTTAGAATCGCAAGAGAATTTGATTTGGATATAACATTAGAACACGTTACAGAGGGCCATTTAATAGTAGATGAACTTGCAAAAGAAAATGTTAGAATGGCAGTAGGTCCATCACTTAGTCATCCAGTAAAATTTGAAATGCAACATGTTACCTTTGAGACACCAGGAGTTCTTTCAAAGGCAGGTTGTGATGTTTCAATAATCACAGATGCTCCAGTAATCCCACAAGAGTATCTGCCACTATGCGCAGGCCTTGCAGTAAAATGGGGAATGGATGAATATGAAGCATTAAAGGCAATAACAATAAATCCTGCCAAGCACTTGGGAATTGAAAACAGAGTCGGCTCAATAGAAAATGGAAAAGATGCAGACCTTGTAATCACAAAGGGCAACCCTATGAAGCTTGAAACAGAAATAAAATACGTTTTAATTAATGGAGAAATTGTATTCAAAAATTGATATGACATGTTAAGATTATAATATTTAAATATGCTGTTGAGTTTGATATTTGTCATCTCAACAGTTTTTTTACAAAATTATTCAAAAAATATGATGATATAATATTTCAAAAGGAGTGTCTTATGGGAATAAAAAAACAAATTGGCATATACAAAAAAGGAGCTAAAAATTCAATCACTGATGTAGAAGGTGTTAAAGTCGGTCAAGTTACAATTAATAAAGGTGGAATACAGACTGGAGTAACAGCAATAGTCCCTAAGGAAAACATCTTTAAAGAGAAACTTCTATCAGCAAGCCATGTTGTAAATGGTTTTTCAAAACCACAGGGCCTAATCCAAATTGATGAACTTGGAACAATTGAATCCTCTATTGTGTTGACAAATACACTCTCTGTAGGAACTGCATTGACAGCCTGTGTAAAATATATGCTCAGTAAAAATCCTGAAATAGGTATAAACACTGGAACCATAAACTGTCCCATTTTAGAATGTAACGATATGAGATTAAATGACATTAGAGGTCTTCACATTAGAGAGGAAGATGTTCTTAAGGCAATAGAAAAAGCATCTGAACAAGTTGAAGAAGGTGCAATAGGTGCAGGTCGTGGCATGAGGTGCCATGAACTAAAGGGCGGAATAGGAACTTCATCAAGAGTACTTCGTTATGACAAAGACTACACAATAGGTGTTTTAGTTCTTACTAATCATGCAAAATTTAACGAACTCACCATAGACGGGAATAATATTAAGAAATTAAAAGAAGAAAAATTAAAAAATGAAATCCCTATTGATAAAGAAAAAGAACAAGGATCAATTATAGTTGTTATAGCTACAGACCTTCCCCTATCATCAAGACAATTAAAGAGGGTTTGTAAAAGAGCTATGTCTGGAATTTCAAGAACTGGGGCAAACTCAGGAAATGGAAGTGGCGAAGTAGCTCTCGCATTTTCAACATTTAATAAAATCCCTCATGAAAAAGATGAATTTTTAAATATTAAATGCTTGTCAGACGATAAAATAGACGATGTTTTCTCCGCAACAATAGAAGCTATTCACGAAGCCATCCTAAGTTCAATGCTCCACGCAGAAAAAATAACGGGATTTAATGGCTTTGAAGTGGAATCACTAAGAGATGTATTAAGAGAAATTTCTGGCTTTGAAGAGTATTTAGAAAATTAGTAGACTTGGTGTCTCTTATCGTGTTCTAATAAAAACTGACAAGGTTTAAAAATTTAACCTTGTCAGTTCTTTTAAATATTAAGTTCCATTATTTTTGGAAAGCAAGTTCTATTCAAGTTTTCACATTCTCCACAGTCATAACTTATTTCATTAATGTCAATTGATGATTCTATAAAGCCAATTTTCTCATAAAATGCTGGCTCTTTTGCTACAAGAAATACTTTTTTTGCTCCCCACTCTCTAAGTTCATCCAGCATCTTCTCTAAAAGATAACGACCAATTCCCCTTCCTTGATAAGGCTTTGTTATGGCAAATGTCTTAATTTGATAATTACTTTTATTGTTTATGATTGAAGCTGCTCCAATAATCTCATTAGAGTTTTTTTCAACAACTTCAAAACACATTAAAAGTCCTTTTGGATCAGGTTCATTAAGTTCTACTTCAAGTCCTGCTTCTTTAAATAGTGGCAAAAGCTCCTGATAATTAAGTGATTTTCTTATGAAAAACTCATCATAGGATGAAGTTTGACTAATTTTAGCTAAGAACTTTTTAGTTTTTTCGCTTTTCGCATTTTTAAATATCTGATTAGGAGTTCCTTCTTCTTCAATTATTCCATCTGACATAAACACTATTTTGTCTGAAACCTCTTTAGCAAACTCCATTTCATGGGTAACTATAATCATTGTATAATTCTCATCTGCCAGACTCCTTATTACTTCAAGAACTTCTTGTTTCCATGATGGATCTAATGACGAAGTTGGTTCGTCAAAAAGAAGAACCTCTGGACTTGATGCAACCGATCTTGCTATTGAAACCCTCTGTTGTTCTCCCCCAGAAAGTGTTATAGGATAGCTATTTACTTTATGAGCCATTCCAACTTTGTTTAAAACTTGTATGGCTATTTCTTCAGCTTCCTTTTTTTTGTATCTCTTTGTAGAAATAAGTGGTAGCGTTACATTTTGCATTACGGTTTTATTTAAAAATAGATTATAATTTTGAAAAATCATCGCTGATTTTAATCTTAATTTTTCTATATCCTGTTTTGTTGCATCTTCTACATTTAAAGAAACATCTCCTATTGTGATTAGCCCCGTATCTGGTTTCTCAAGATAGTTTAGGCATCTTAAAAATGTTGATTTTCCTGTTCCTGATGTTCCTATTATTGATACAACCTCACCTTTGTTTACAGTAAAGTTTAAATCTTTTAATATTTTATTATCTCCGTAGCTCTTATTTAGATATTCAACTTTTATCATATTATCCTACCTAACATTCCATACCATATTTCTTTTTTCAATAACCTTTTGAACTCTTTCCATAAAAAATACTATCAACCAATATACTATCATCAGTATTATATAGGCTTCAAAGTAATTAAATGTAACTGCTGCTCTTAAATTAGCAACCGCTGTCATTTCCATTACCCCTATTGTAAATGCCACTGAAGTACCCTTTAAAATATCTACAAGGTTGTTGAAAAGTGATGGTATAGCAACCATTGCAGCTTGAGGTAATATTATCTTAAACATAGTCTGCATTGATGACATCCCATGAGCATAAGCTGCTTCTCTTTGCCCCTTTGGAACCGATAAGATTGATCCTCTTACAACTTCTTTCATATATGCTGCAGCATTTAATGTCAGCCCTGCTATACATATATATATTGCTGGCACATTTCTTAATGCTGGAATAAATGTTGGTATACCAAAGTACAGTAAAAATAGTTGTGGAATTAACGGTGTTCCTCTAAAAAAAGAAACATAAAGTTCAAGAATTTGATTTAAAACTGGTATTTTATAATAGTCAACCACAGCTATAAGAACTGCTATTATTAATGCTAAAATAAATGAAATAATAGTCATTCCCAATGTCAAGGGAACTACTTTCATTATCGCCTTAAATACTTCTATATTAAATTCCATTTTATCTTTCCATTATTTATGATCTTCTGTAGTTATATTCATATCAAACCATTTTTCAGATAATTTTTTTAGAGTTCCATCTTCTTTCATTTCTTTTATGGCTTTACTTGCTACTTCTGCAAGTTCTTTACCTTTTTCATTTTTTGCAAAAGGATATGCATTAACTTCAAGTATGTCTGTTACTCCTAATATCTTTAAATTGTCCATTTCTTTTACCGTGATATTAGAAGAAGTTTCAGCTCTTGGCCATAAGTCACATCTTCCCAATGCCACATCCTTTACAGACATACCACTATAGTACATGGGTTCTAACTCTATTCCATATTTTTTATTTAACTTTTCTACAATTACTTCATCACTTGAATTTGTCTCACACGAAATAGTCATTCCTGTTTTTAAATCGTCAAGCGTGTTTAATTCATCATTATCTTTTGCGGATATTAGAGCGTAATAGTTATAAGCATATGGTTCAGTAAATTCATATTTTTCTTTTCTTTCATCAGTCATAGAAATTTGTTCTCCAACAGTATCAAGACGACCATCTTCAAGCATAGGCCACATTCCATCCCAATCCATAACCTTATACTCTATTTTATATCCTGTACGTTTCCCGATCTCTTGCCAAACATCATAGTCATAACCTGTTAGTTTTCCTTCTTTGTCAGTTTGAATCCAACCTGGTGTTGTAGCTTCGCAACCAATTTTAATAACTTTTTCATCATTATTATTTGCTTCGTTTTTACTACATCCCATAATTCCTATAGTCATTGACATCATAAGTACTGCTACTAAAACTTTCTTAATCCATCATCAAAGCTTCCACTTCTATATCTTTGAAATAATCCATAAAACATCTCACCAAGTTCATTCATATTACGAATTTCTTCAATCTCTTCTTTATATATCGGTATCTTTAATCCAACATCAAGGGTACACATAATTATTGGTATTTTAGATTCTAAAACTATTTTTGCAGCTTCTGGGTCACATGCAATATTAAACTCTGAATATACTCCAAAATTTCCTCTTGCAAATGCTCCTCCCATCATTACAATTTCTTCTATTTTTGGAATAATCTCTGGATGGCTTCTAATAAGCATTGCAATATTTGTTAAAGGACCAATTGTGACAAGGGTAATCTTATCTTTTGAATCTGACAAAGTGTGATACATTGCTTCAACTGCATTTTCTTTTAATAGTTTTTTTCTATTTGCCCTTGGAAAAACGTATCCTTCCATTCCTGTTTCTCCATGGACATTGGCTGCGTTTATTGTGTTACGTAAAAGTGGCATTGAAGCTCCCTTTGCAACTTTGACATCCCTATCTAAAAAGGAAAGTAGTTTTAGAGCGTTTTCAGTAACATTTTCAATACCTACATTTCCATTTACTGTTGTTATTAATCTTACGTCAAGTTCTTCTGAAGAGAGTGCCAACGCAATGGCAATAGCATCATCAATTCCAGGATCTGTGTCAATAATAATTTGTCTTTTCATATCTTATCCTTTTTTATTTTTAGTATATCATTAAAAAAGTGCACCAGTTAAGGTACACTTTCTACTATTTATCAATCATTTCAAGAAAGGCTTCAATCCTTGTTGAAATTTGTCCTCTATCGGTATCTGAATAGTCCACTTCAAGTTTTGTGTATGGAACTCCTGCACGTCGAACTTCTCTTTCGATCTTAACTGCTTCTACATTAAATGTGTGGCATGCTTGAAGAATAACTTCCACAACCCCATCAACTTTATATTCTTTAATAAGTCTTTCCATGTTGTCAGTTCTTTCTGTGTTGTCATGCATTACAGAGCATCCGATCTTTAAATATCTTTCTGCAATTGCAAGTAATATATCATCTGCATCCTCGTCAACAAGATCTTCACAAGTTCTGGTTCCAGCGCAAGTGTCATATACTACAACCACTCCTCCGCTGTCTTCAAGAGTCTTTACAACCTTGTCCATAACACCACCCATTGGGCAACCTGTAAGCATAATCCTCTTTTGTGTCTTAGGTACGTCAGTTCCATTTTCCTTGTAGTTTTTTTCAATATGTTCACACAGGTCTTCAACAGTCTTTATTCTTTCATCAACAGTTAGTTTAAAGCCTTCTCCTTCCGTTGCCTTTACCATATCTATACCATACATTGGAGGTGGATCCATCTTTTGAAGTTCAAACATTCTTTGCTTTGCCCTGCGAAGTCTGTTCATCTTCTTTGCAGATTCACGAAGCATTTCGTCTGTAATCTCAATATCAAATTTCTTTTCAATGTACTCTATCAAAAGTCTGATTTCTTCTCTCCAAACCTCAGCAGCATATGCCCTTTTATTACTTTGAGGAAGCTGCATTACATAAACATCCTTACCTAAGTCCCTTAATAATTCGTACATCTTCTTCTTACCGTCACAAGTTGTTTCTCCAATTATAAGATCAGAAAAATATGTATACGGGCACTTTTCAGAAACAGCAAATCCATAAGAGGACTTAATAAGGGGGCAAAGATTTTTTGGTAGAGTCTGTTCAGCAATTGGAATAGTCTCTTGACTTGTTCCACATAACCCCGCAGACACAAGTCCAGCTGCATCAAGTACTTCAGTAGGTGTGTATGTGCAAAAAACTCCTGCAATGCCCTTGCCCTCTTCTTTTAGTTTC
>QWCE01002495.1_pt1 | contig 22844 bp, 14 predicted proteins | sample 1972531 | NCBI WGS metagenome assembly QWCE01 (sample SAMN09866716, study PRJNA288562) | Human gut metagenome isolate term4_stool, whole genome shotgun sequencing... | reverse complement strand
CAGTCAGTTCCTGACCGGCCTTCACGCCTTCCACGGTGATGACGCCGACGCTGTCGCCGTCTTCATGAACCAGAAATTGCACTGACATGATTGCCTCCTTGAGGTTGGGGCATGGGCCCTGATGGCCCATGCCGATTGACGCATGTGATGGCGGAAAAGGCATCCCTACAATACGCCGAGTTTCGCGTAGATTTCGGGGAGCTTCTTTTTGACGTTTTCGGTGACTTGGTCGTAGAGGTGGACGCCGTGGCTGTCCATCGCCACCGTGAGGGGCCCGAAGTTCTTCACCCGGAAACGATAGAGGGCTTCGGGATGCAGCTCTTCGAAGTAAACCGCCTCCACTTCCTCAATCTGCTCGGTTTCCAGCGCCGCCGCGCCGCCTACGATGGCCAGATAGACGGCCCCGTATTTTTGCATGGCGTCGAGGCTCCCCTGATACAGGCCTCCCTTGCCGATGATGGCCCGCACCCCGTACTGGCCGATAAGGCCGGGGGTGAAACGGTCCATACGCGTACTGGTGGTGGTGCCCACACATATTTTTTCCCACTTATCGCCTACTTTACGCAGGCTGGGCGCGGTATGGATACAGGGCATCCCTTCAAGGCTCACTGGCGGAGGGTTATTGTGGTCAAAAATGTGGATTTGGGTCAGGTCCCGGATGCCGAACAGCGGGCCGTCGAAGTAGACGGTGTCCCCGGCGTGCAGACTGCGGATGACCTCTTCGGAAAAAGGCGACGTGAGGTGATGTACCTTGCTCATCTTCTCTTTCTCCCTTGTTAGTAGCCGTAGGCCACGTTGCCGTAGGGCGTGATGACTGCACGAGCGCGGCGGGCGGGCCAGCACTGGGTGTTCACGGCTACGGGATTCTGGGTAATGTGGGTATATGCGCACTCAATGTGTACGGCTAGGCAGGAAACATCGCCGCCCAAACCCATGGGGCCACGCCCCGTGGCGTTGATGGCTTCTTCCAGCTCTTCTTCCATCTCGGCGATCAGGGGATCTGGGTTACGCTGTCCAACAGGGCGTGCGATAGCGTCTTTAGCCAGCTTCATGACCAGATCTGCGGTTCCGCCCAAACCCACGCCGATGATGCCGGGAGGGCAAGGATTCGCGCTGCTTTCCACCACCGTGTCCAAGATGAACTTCTTCACGGCCTTGATGCCGTGCTGAGGATAGAACATATGCATTTTGCTCATGTTCTCGGATCCGGATCCCTTGGGCATCATCAGGATGTCGAGGTCGGAGCGTTCGCCGTCAAAGTCGAAGTAGGTCACCGGAAGACCGGGGCCCACCGAGGTCTGAGGGTTGACGCGCGTGATGTCGTGGGTCGCGCTGCTGCGGAAGGGGAATTCCACCGTAGCCCGTTTGGCACCTTCATAGAGGGCTGCCTTGATCTTCGCGCCATTCCATGTGTAGCCGGAGCCGATCTTCACCTTGTAGATGGGCAGGCCGGTGTCCTGGCAAAGCAGAGTTTTTTTGGTGTCCGCGATTTCGATGGCCTTGAACATGGCCTCGAAGATGCTGCGGGCGGCGGGCTGGGTCTCCCTGGCGTAGGCCTTTTTCAAAGCTTCGCGCACATCCGGCGGCAGGTCGCATAATGCCTTGATGTAGAGCTGCTTGGCCGCTTCTTCCACAATGGCGTAATCAAAGTTTTCCATGAGTATTCTCCTTATGAGCCGGGCACGGTCACCACATTGGGGGAGGCCTGAGGCGCACGGCTGGTTTCCAGAATCTCGGGCACGGGCTTTTTGACGGCCTTGGCGTTGCTAAAATCCAAGGACAACAGGAAGGCCGACAGATCCTTGAGCTGTTCGGGCGTCAGATCATAGGCGGGCATGGTGGAGGAAGAATATATCGTAAGCGGGTTCTTGATGTAGTCCGCCAGATACTCGGCGCTCCTGCCCTTCTTGACCATGTTGCTCATGTCAGGCCCGGTCCTGTGTCCGCCCTGTCCAAGAATGTTGTGGCAGTAAGAGCATTCGCGTTCGGCATAGAGGAACATGCCTCGTCTGGCTTCTTCGCTCATAGGCTTGTCGGGCACGATAAGGAACTTCTTGTAGGGAGCGGCATCGGCATAGGCCATGACGGTCAGGTAGACGATGCTGATTACGAAGGTGGAGGCGATGCAAACCGAAACCGGTCTGTTGCCCATGCCTTTCAGCTTGCTTTCGCTGAAGAAGGGCACGCCGAAAAGGAGGAAGAGTCCGCCGCCGAAGAGGATCAGGCTGCCGATCATTTCCCACGAGCCGGTAAAGAAGGTCAGCAGCTGGAAGAGCCACATGTAATACCACTCGGGCCTGGGCAGGTAGTCGGGAATGAACGTGCCCGCCCTCGCTTCCATGTGCGGCGGCGCGTAAGAGGCCAGCAACAGGAGCCCTACGAAGATGCAGCCGAATGCGAGGGTGGTGCGGTTGGTGTGCTCGGGATAAAAGCGATACGGCTGGCCGGAAGGTGGGGGGAGGCACTCGCCAGCCAGCCGTTCGCGCGGGTCGGAAAGGTTATGGACACGTATGAGGTAGATGTGCACAGCCATGAGCATCAGCAGGCAAGCCGGCAGAATCAGGGTATGCACCGAGTAGAAGCGAGTGAGGGTAAAGCCCGAAATGTCGTTCCCGCCCAGAATGAAACGGGTGATGTAGTTGCCTACGCCCGGATACTGGTTGGGAATGTTTGCGCCTACCACTGTGGCCCAGTAGGCCTTCATATCCCAAGGCAGCAGATAGCCTGTGAAACCCAAGCCAAGCGTCACCAGAAACAGGCAGACGCCCGTGAGCCAGGTGATTTGCCGGGGAGCGGCATAGGAGCCGTGCATATAGGTCACCATCAGGTGGCAGAACACGAGCAGAACCATCAGGCCCGCGCTCCAGTGATGCAGGCCGCGCACTATGTTGCCGAGGGGGACTTCGTTGCTGATATACTGTACGGAATCCCATGCTTTATCCGGCGATGGCACATAGTAGAAGGCCAGAATCATGCCGGTCACCACGAGCAGCATGAAGGTTAAGGCGCACATGGTGCCCAGCACCGCGCTCCAGCCTGTGCCGTCCGGCAGCCTTTTGTACAGGAAGGGCTTGAGATACTTTTCCCAGCCAAGATCACTGCGTATATTCATCAGACCACCTCTACCTTAAGAATGCCGTCTTCCAGTTTCCAAGGCAGGCGGGCCAAGGGAGCCGGCGGCGGACCCGCGATGACGTTGCCGTCCCTGTCAAACGCCCCGCCGTGGCAGGCGCATTTGAAACGCCGGGAAAGCTCATCCCAGCTCACAGCACAGCCCAAATGCGGGCAGCTGCTGCTGAAACAAATGAAATCCTTATCCGAATCACGGCGGACCAGCACGGGCACTTCCTTGTTTTCCACGTGGAAAGCCTGCTTACGCGGATAGCTCAAGGTGACGCTAGTGATGCCGCCCACGGGGAAGTCCTTTTCATTCCCGGCATTCACCCACTGCGGGGACTGGTTTTCCAGCGTGGGCCCCACGGCCGAAACGCCGAGAACAGCTCCCAGAGAAAGGGCCATGCCAGCGCCGATAAGCCCTGTCGCGCTCTTAAGGAAGGCGCGGCGTTCGGGCTGATGGCTGTGACAGGAGCAGGTGTGTTGCTCTTGCGCTTCGGGTTTGGGCTTAGGCGGAGCCAGCTCGGCGGGGTGCGGTGGCAGCGGCTTGATATCTTTGAGGTTTTTTAGAGCCATCCGCTGGATATATTTGATGGCCCGTGTGCCGCTGATGGACTTGGGGCAGACTTCCGTACAGTTGAACTCCGTGCGGCAATTGTAACAACTGTCCAGAGCCCTCGTCAGGCGGGCTTCGAAGAGCCCATCGCGCTTGTCGGCCAGCAGGGTGAAAGCCCGGTTGAGCGCGGCGGGGCCGCAATAGCTGTCATGGCTGTCCACCATGGTACAGCTTGAGACACAGCAGCCACAGGCGATGCAGTCGGTGGCCATGCCGATGTCCACCCGTTCGGGGGTGTCCGGCTTGATGACGTACGGCTCGGTGCGTTTTTCCGCCGGTTCGAAGAAGGGCAGCGCGTCTTCGTACTTGGAGAAGAACGGGCCCATGTCCACCAGGAGATCCTTTATGACGGGGAAATGGTTCAGGGGACGCAGGGTGATGTCCTGATTGGCGGGAAGATCACAGACGTTGGTCTTACAGGCCAGCCCCTCGCGCCCATTGATGACCATGCCGCACGAGCCGCACATGTTCACGCGGCAGGCGAAACGGAAGGAAATACTCGGATCCTGTTCCTTCTGGATTCGCAGCAGAACGTCCAGAATGGTGGTGGTTTCGGGGTTGTCGATAGTCAACTGGTAGCTTTGGAACGTCCCTTCGCCGCCTTTGACAGGATCGTAGCGGAATATGCGTACGTTGCGAACAACTTTTGACGATTGCATGGCATCCTCCTCACTTCTTTTAGTAGATGGCAAACCACGCAATGACCACGGCGGCGACGCCGAGGCCGAGCGTCCAGGGGACTAAGCGGCGGGCCGAGGAGATTTTGGCGAGGTTGAAGTCCAGAAGGATGACGCGCAGGCCTAGCGAAGCATGGAAGGCCACGGCCAACAGAAGCAGGAACTGGAGATACGGCTTGTAGGTAAAGCACAGATGCAGGACCAGCAGGAACACGATGAAGACCGCACTCACGCGCTGCAACAGCCAGGCCCACATGCCCACATGGGTACGGCCGCGGCGGTACGGATCAATTTCTCCCCACTGCAAGGGTTTTCTGTATTCAAGTTCGGACATATTCATCTTTTCTCTCCCGATAGGTTGCAGGATACTGGGGGTGGATCACTTCTTGTGCTTCTGACACTCTTCGAGGGATTTGTGTTTAAAGACCACATCCTTCTTTTCAAAAACCGGCATTCCGTCGCCGCCCCGCCACATGAAGGTGTTGAACAGGCCGTACTCGTCCCGCTGCTTGGGGAAGTCCTCGCGGGTGTGCGCCCCGCGCGTCTCTTCGCGCTGGAGGGCGGAGACCGCCGCCATGACGGAGACGTCGAGCATGTTCAGTGTGTCGAGGTGGGTGTTGAATTCCATGTTGTAGACCTTGTTGCCGCTCACGCTGGCCTTCTCCACGTCATGGCGCAGGGAGGCGAAGTCCGTAAGGGCCGTTTCAAGACGGTCCTGTCTGCGCACTACGCCCACGTTGACCCAGTTGGTTTCCTGAATCTCGCGCCGGTTTTCGAAGGGCGACTTGCCGTTCTTGCGGCTGTAGGGTGCGGTCAGGCGGGCGATGATCTCTTCGGCCATGCCGTGGGCGCTTTCCTTGACGGAGCGGTTCTTGGCTTTGGAGAGGTAGTCCGCTATGGACTTGCCCGCCAGACGGCCATAGACGCAGGATTCGCAGATACCGTTGCCGCCCAGTCGGTTTGCCCCGTGTACGCCGCCGGCGTCCTCACCGGCTACGAAGAGCTTGTCCAGGGAGGCTCGGCATTTCACGTCGATGGCGGCTCCGCCCATGAAGAAGTGGGCCGATGGCGAAACAGGCACCATGTTGTGCGCGAGATCGTATTTGAACTGGGCGCAGCGTTCTGCCATACCGGGGAAGTTGCGGAGCACGAAATCCGCGCCGAGGTGGGCCGCGTCGATGCGCACGCCGCCTTCGGGACAGGCGCGACCGGCCATCATTTCCAGATAGGCCGAACGGCTGACCACGTCGCGGGTGGCGCGTTCGGCGACGTCCGGCGCGTACTTGAGCATGTAGCGTTCGCCGTCGCCGTTATAGAGGTGTGCGCCCGCGCCGCGCAGCCCTTCTTCAAGCAGGGAACCGGCTACCACGCTGCCGGGAACGATGAGCCCCGTAGGGTGGAACTGGATCATTTCCATGTCGCGCATCCGCACGCCCGCCCGGTAGAGCATGGCGATGCCGTCAGCCGACTTTTCGGGGCCGGGAGCATGAAAACGGTACTGGGTAGGCCCGCCGCCGGTAGCCACCAGCGTGGCCGCGGCTTCCACGACGATGAAGTCGGCGTGGCGCATGTTGTAGAGCAGAGCCCCGGTTACGGTCTGGCCTTCGGCATCCAGCAGCAGCTCCACGGCACGCGTTTCTTCCAGTACGGGAATCCGCCGTTTGAAGACCTGTTCGGTGGTCCGGCTGATGATTTCGATGCCCGTCAGGTCGCCCTTGTGGACCGTGCGGTCGAAGCACTGGCCGGCGAAGGCCTTCTGATGAATATGCCCGTCCGGGCGGCGATCAAAGAAGCAGCCGCTGATGGTTTCCAGTTCCTTGACCGTGGGCGTGGCCTGTTCCACCAGTTGCAGGGCCAAGTCTTGATCGTTGATATACTGCCCACCCTTCAACGTATCCATGAGGTGCTTTTCATGGGAATCGCCCGGATCGAGCACTACGTTGAAACCGCCCTGGACCATGCGGCTGCATCCCCCTTTGCCCTTCAGTGCTTTGGTGGCAATGAGGATGTTCAGGTCCGGGTTGGCGTCATGGGCATAGATGGCCGCCAGTTCTGCGGCGGCTCCCATGCCCAGCACCAATAAGTCAACCTTGTAGTCCACATTCATACGTCTTACCCCTATAAAAGGATTGTGGTAACTGCACTGCCTTAAATAAAGCAAAGATGGTGCCATCTTTTATTTGTTCTATAATTGTCTGATATGTCGTTATATTGCTGGCTAGAACCATCTTTGCGTATATTCTCTGTCCGAAATAAGAGCAGATTAGCGCCCGCATTTGGACGAAAACGCCCATAAATGCGGTTAAGGCATGAAAGGCCAGACGGAAGGGATAATCAGCACAGCAAGGACAAAGGAGAGAACCTGCCAGAAAAAGCCGTACCGGACGTAATCCCCGAAGGTATAGTTGCCGGGCCGCAGCACCAGCGTATTGGAGGGCGTGGCGATGGGCGTCATGTAACAGGCCGCGGCACTCATGGCGATGCCCATGACGAAGGGCAGGGGGCTGAGGTTCATGCCCAGAGCGATGGGAATGACCAGAGGCACCATGATGGCTGTGGTGGCCGTATTGGACATGATGTTGGTCAGTATGCCGGTAACGAGCATGAGAACGCCGAAAAGAATATAGGGATCGCTGAAATAGCTGACCACGAAATCGGCTATCAGCTGGGCAGCGCCGGACTTGTTCATGGCGAAGCTCATGGACAACATGCCGGCGAAGAGCCAGACGGTAGTCCAGTCGATGCCCGCCTGGGCCTGCTTGAGGGTCATGCAGCGGGTTATGACGCAGAGCATGGCGCCCAGCATGGCGGCGGAGGTCAAGGGCACCAGACCCGTGGCCATGCAGATGATGACGAGGAAGTAGATGCCGCCCGCAATCCACATGTGTATGCCGCCTTCAGGCGTTTCGATTTCCTTGAGCTCGGCCACGTCCTCACGTGCCGGCGGAACTAGGAAGCGGGGGAACAGGCCGAAAAGAAGGGCGGCTAAGAGGGTCAAGGGCAGACCGAACCAGGCGAATTCAAAAAAGGCGAACTGCCCGTATTCCGGCGCCATCTTGGCCAGAATACCGTTAGCCACCATGCTTGGAGCCTGCCCCACAAGCGAGATACAGCCGCCGAAGCTGGCTGCGTAGGCCGTGGGCAGCAAGATGCGCGAGGGGGACAAGTGGGCCTTGCGGGCGATGGAAATGAGCATGGGCAGGGTGATGGCCGTGACGCCAGCATTGTTCAAAAAGGCCGACATGAAGGCGATGAGAAGAATGGAGAAGACCAGCAGGCGGGTTTCGCTGGCCCCTGCCTTGTTGATGATCGAGGTTGCCACTCGTTGGGCAAAACCCGTGGCGAAGGTTGCCTCGCCCAGCATGAACAGGCCCACGATGGTCAGGATGCTGGTGTCGCCGAAGCTGACCCATGCCTCCTTGACGGTGATGACGCCAAGCGTGGAAAGTGCACAAGGAACGAGAATGGAGGTGACGGCCAGGGGAATCCATTCCGTAAAAAAAAGCACCGCGGCTACGAAAAGCACGCCGAAAACAATGTATACGTGGGGCATGTTGACGGCTTGCGGCGTCGCGTTGGCGGCATACACCATCTCAGGCAGCAAGAACACGGCAAGGGCGAGGAAGAATACACAGATCTTTTTCATGAAATTTTTTCCGTTGTTAAAAGGTCTGTCTCAAAAAATGATATTTATTTCACAATATAATGCGCCTCGAAACAGTTTTATTTTTATAATTATTTGATTTATAGTTTATTTTTAATCGACAGGGCCTGGTGACGCGTTTTCTCTTAGAGCCTAAGCAGGCTGAAATTGTATTTATTTCATATAATTATTACTTTGTTTAAAGTGGGATAGGGTAAAATTGTTAGTAAGTGAAATAGCTCACATAATAAGGCGCACGGAAAGCCGCTTGTCGCGCAGCCGTTGGAGAATGGCATGACCCGAGAGAGGGGGAGGTCAGACGCACAGCGTGATGGAAACAAGGAAGATGAAGCAGAGAACGATTTTTCTGAACAGGAGATGGTTACACCGCTTGTTGACGATGTTGCCGAGATAGGAGCCGATGAAGATCATGGGGATGGCGGGAATCACCTGCGCCAGCGCACTGAGGCTGATGATGTCGATCCAGACGTATGAGATGGTCTTATAGATGTTGGTGATAAAAAAAAGGATGACCGTAGTGCCCACGAAGACGCGGCGGTCACGCGCGGCTGTAAGGAGGTACAACGACCAGACCAGACCGCCGGCATGTGCCAGTACGGTGGAAAGCCCGCCAAGGAATCCATAGAAATACGCGCCCTTGCGGTTTTGCTCTTCACTGTCCCCGCAATGGGCATTGAGCTTCCCGACCCCTTTCTTCAACAGGGCGGTCACGGGGAATTGTGGCCAGAGCATACCCAGGGCGTACAGTGCGCCAAAAATGCCCACGCCGATGCGGAAGGCCCTGCCCGGAATCATGGGCAGCAACACAATGCCTATAAACAGGCCCGGAATGATGGCCAAAAAAAGGCGCGTCAACTCACGCCGGGGCAGCCATTGCTTCCAATAGTAGTGCAGGCCAATAATGTCGGAAGCCAGCAGCATAGGTGCGCCCAGACCAAGAGCTACTTTGGCGGGAAAGACCAGCGCCAAGGTGGGCAGCAACACCAGCCCCGATCCCACGCCGACGCCGGTTTTAATAAGACCGGAAAGAAAGCCCGCAGCGGCAAGAAAAAGATCGGATTGCGTGAGCATAGCAATATCCTCTGTGAAATACATATTGTTAAGACGCAACAAACCAGCATAGAAGCATCTAAAAGATAGATTGCATTCTTTGATATTAAGCCACAAAAGCATATAGGATTAGGTATATAGATATAATGTGCTAAAAGGGGATTGCTTCTCCTTAATACTTGGTGCTAGAAGGACGAAAACAATACTGCAATTAGGAACGTGATTTTTAGAACAGCAAAGTCTGTGCCAGAGAATGATAACTTATAGATATCCAGAATTGCTGTTTATTCTGCTTATGCCATTTGTAGGGAAGCATAGAGACATGCTGAGATATAGGCACCTTTATCCGTATATCAGCAAAAAGAGCTTCATCTGGGCAGGAGAACACGTTATGCTAGAGCAGTATGATGAACATCGTTTAGGCAATTCAGTGGCGGTTGCGGCCAGAATCATTTATCGTTTGTCAAAGCTGGTCCCCGACAACATGGACCGCAGCGGGCTTTTTTCCTTTTTTTCCAAAGAACTTCGTGCGTCTTTTCATTATGATCGATTCAGTATTTTCCTTTATGACGCCGAACGTGATTTTCTTACCGCCTTCACGGCGGCCGACGGCACCGTGGTGGAGGTTTTCTCCGACACGCGCATTGCCCAGAATACGGTGGCTTGGCAGGCCATCCAGACGCGCAAACCGGTGGTCATCAAAAATCTAGCCTCGCTGAACTGGGGCGGTGCGGTTTCTCTGGCTTCGGTGGGGCTTACCGCCACCATTGCCCTGCCGCTCATTCTCAACCGTCAGGTCATCGGTACGCTGCACGTCTCATTTGTGCGCCAGCCTGATAATCTGGTGGAAATTCTGAATCTGTTGCAGCAACTCAGCCCGGTCCTGACGACTTTTTTGTTCGTCATCCTCACCGAGGAACGGAGGGCACGCACTCAGGCTGCCGACCGCGCCGCGCTGGACTCGCCGTGCGAGACGGAGGCAGCCTTTCCGCTGGAAAACAGCCTGCTGGAAACCAAGGCCATGACGAAGGTCATGGCCTTGGCGCGCAAGGCGGCGAAGCTGCATATCCCGGTGCTGATTAGCGGTGAAACCGGAACCGGCAAGAGTATGCTGGCCCGCTGGCTGCATCTGCACAGCCCCCGGCGGGCGGCGAACTTCGTTAAGGTGAATTGTCCCTCGCTGGCTCCGACCCTGTTCGAGAGTGAAATGTTCGGCTACGCCAAAGGGGCCTTCACCGGGGCCTACGCGAAACGCATCGGTCGTATCGAGATGGCCCAGAAAGGTACCTTGTTTCTTGATGAAATCGGTGAACTCTCACTGGATATGCAAAGCAAGCTGCTCCAGGTCATGGAGGAGAGTTCGTTCGAGAGGGTGGGCGATGCCCGCTCTATCAATGTTGATATCCGCGTGCTTTCCGCCACCAATATTGATTTGGAAACGTCGCTGGCGCAGGGCCGGCTACGACGGGACCTGTTCTACCGTCTGGCCTCGGTCACGCTACGCCTTCCTCCACTGCGCGATCGGCAAAGCGATATACCCATATTGGTGGACTATTACATTAAACAATTTTCCAAGTCGTGGTTGATAGAGCCTCCGCATCTGTCCGCAAGTGTCCTCGGTGCGCTCTGTAACCACGATTGGCCCGGCAATATCCGTGAGTTGCGCAATGTCGTCAGCAGACTTTTACTGCACTCTCTGGATGGGGCTGTAACGGAAGCATTGGTACGGGAAACGCTGCATGAATGGGACAACATTTCCGGCCAGACGGCAAAACCCGCGCAGCTCCTCTCGCTATCCGCACCAGCCGAAATTCCACTACAGGCGTCTTCCAGGGGAAATGACACCGATCTGCCAAGCCTTGAGGAAAATGAACGTGCCCATATTCTGGAGGCATTACGCCTCACTGGGGGGCGTCTGTCTGGCCCGCGTGGTGCTGCGGCCCTGCTGAAGGTGCCACGGTCCACGCTGCAACACAGAATACGCAAGCTGGGTATAGTGGTGTAGCGCCACCCGGACATCCGACGCCTGAAGGCGTTTCGCGTTGTCTGTTCAGCAGGGGAACAACCCGGATCATTTATGGGAATATCCCCGGCCACCAGTGGACGACATGTGAAGAGACAGAACGGAACACAGCCTGCAATACATGAGAACCATCCATACAAGAGCTTCCAGAAGCGAGAGGGAGTCCCCGCAGGAGAGCGCTGTGACTTCGGATATGCCCCTGCCGCGTTTGATTGAAGGCCGAGCAGCAAGGCCAGCCCTGTTATCGAGGACGATGAATTTCCGCCTTATGCCACGGCGAATATCGGCAAGGAATTGTGTACAGCTTGGAAAATCGACTAGGAGGCGGACTCGAAGCGGGCAGATGGGCCTTTAGGCGCGGCCAGAGGAGGCGCGTACATCCTGTGGGCAGGGAAAAACAGTGCGGCGCGCAGGCCATACGCTTGCCGGATGAAGGCGCCATCTTCATGACGGAGGTTACGCCTTGAACAGGAAGGGCTCGGAGTTTTTGGACGTAGGGGGGAGTTTTTTCCAGAAGGCCGCAAGACGTGGCGGGGCTGGAGAGAGCGGAGCGGCTTGAGGGCCGGGAGGGAGGGCTTTACAAGGGCGGGGTGCTTATAATACAAAAGGCGCACCACAAAACCTCAATTTTTGAGGTATGTGATGCGCCTTCAGATGTCTGTTGGCGTCCCCAAGCGGATATTTTTTTAATGATAAGATATTGAAATTAAAAATTTTTTTCATACATAGAGATATGATACCTACAAAAATACCTCAGAAAATAAAATAGTTCAAAAAATTTCTTGGGACGCCATTGGACGCTGGAGAGGCAGCACTGGCCTGGTTACAATTTGCTGTAAGGTCAGCAAGTTCATGTTTCCCAAAGCAGACTACTGTTCTTCCTCAAAGCCGAATTCCCTGATTTTCAATGTCCGACAATTCTCGGAAACGGCCCGTATTGTCTCCTGCGAGAGACCCTTTGAGGCATTGGCTTCAACTTCAAGTCGCAGGCTCAACGTAACCCCATTCTCTGCTGTGAGCTGAGAAATGACTTCTTCAAGGATACGTTGTACGTCTCGATTAACGCGGGTATCGTCCAATGGAGCGGAGAGGAAAAAACGCATACTTTTGGGCGTAGACAGGGACGACGGAGATGTAGAGGGTGCTGTACCTGGCCGTTCCGTGGTCAAGAGAGTCCCTTCTTCCCGTTGCCCGGAAGACGGGGTATTCGAGACACCTTCATCAGTAACAGATCCGGAAGGTGATGGATTACTCTGTATACGCTCCCGTTCGAGTTGCTTCTTTGCTGCCCTGTTACGCACTATGAAGCCACTGCGATCTATGGACGCCTTTTGGGCATATTTCAAATCTATAAATCGCCCTTCAGCTATCCCTGCTGCATAGGCGAAATACTCTTCTCCCTGCACTCCTTCTTGGATGGCCTTTTCAAGTACGCTGTAATCGGAAAGACGCGGCAGATAGCAGTAGGTACAGATATACTCCCATAATTTTTTTATTTGCAGGCTATCTGCATCTTTCCAGAGTAAGCTGTCCAACTCCATCAGCAAAAGCGCAGGAGCCCAACTGTCTATTACAGTCTCATTCTCCAGCAGCCTTTTACCAGCCCGTCTTATAATTCCTTCTGTGCCGCCGCTGAGCCTCGTTTTTTCCCATTCCACAGTTTTCATGTCAGAGCGATCAAGAGTCGGAGTCAGAAGCCAGCACCATGTTTCACTCAATCGTAGCTCAACAGTCTCATTACTGCGGTTGAGGCTGTTTTCCGTCTCTCTGTTTTGGGCAGCGTCAAGGTTTAAGTCCTGACTGTCATTTCTGATGGACTGCCACGCCAGATAGCGACGGGTTTCCTGTTTCAATGCCGACATGGCTGTTTGGTCAGGAGCAAGAAAAACCAGCATATTGCGGAAAATTCGAGGAGAATTTCCTCGGCTTTCCCAAATTTTTTCAACAGCGTTCAAGGCTACGCCGCCCTGAGAGGAAGCCGTTACAGTCTCTCCAGGGTTGAGAATCACCAGACGGACAGCCTGCTCGTCGGGTACGTCCAATGAGGAAGCAGGGCAAATATGTACGCCTTTAAAAGGAGATTCCTGCCTCCATTTTTTCATGCGGCGTTCTATCTCATATTCCACTTCAGAAGCCGGGAACTGCGTCGCACGATCCTCTACCGTCTTTCGTAGCGTCGGCCGGGTATCATACCAAAACCGATCCCCCGAGGGGTTCGTGTACAGGTAGGCAAGACTGCTTTGCAAAGAACCGAGAGCATCATTGAACACGGCAATTTGCTCGCCTGGCTGCACCACGCCTAGCCGTATGCGTGAGGCTTCTATACCGCGCACATTCTGTTGGCGTACAGTGGGAGCGCTACCCAGCATGATGGTTCTGGCTACGCGCCTTGAGGCCAGAACTTTGCCGTAGCGAAGAACATTTTTATCCTGCTGCCAGGGAATAGATCTCTTGCCGTCTACTTCCCTGTCCACAAGGCTGTTCCAGCCTTCCGGAAGATGGCGCGTCAGCTCGTCGCGTACGGCTGACACGTCCAGAGGCAGGGAGCCGGGCATGATTAACAGCCCTGCATCACTGCCCATCCATAATTCATGAATGACGGCGGCCATCAGTCGCAGCACGCCGCGTGTGCGCTGAAAGCGCTCCAGCGTGGCCCAGTCTTCATACAGACGATCAAATACTTCCGGGTGGATGGGGTAACAGGCCAGCAGGCGTTTTTTGTATTCCACTTCTCTGACTTCCAAAGGAAAATCTGTGGGATTTTCCCGGTACAGGGCACTGAAATGGCCGCATACCATTTCGCGTGCGGAAGAATTTTTGCAATCCAGAAAAAGCCTGCGGCGTACCACTTCAAAACCTTCGCCGGCAGCCACGGGCTTCCAGATGGCTTCCATGCGGCCAAAGGTGTGTTCAATAGCTTCCAGTGCGGTTTTGCCAGCTTCCCCGCCTACCTCGATATCCGATTCAGGGATGGAAGCCACCACCAGGCTGCTTTTACTGGCCCGTGCGGCTTCGGTTATTTCTTGTATGAAAGAAATGAAATTATCGAAACTGCCTGCCGGAAGTCCGTTTACGCCATAGATTCGTTTGGCATAAGCCACGAGTTCATCCATGAGAATAAGGCAGGAACCACAGTCATCAAACAAACGCTTCAAGGCGTCAGAGCCTGGAGAGACTCCTTTTTTATCCGCTTCCTTAACAATATCGTAGAGTTTGGGATTTCCAGCCGAAAGCGCGAGTTGCGCGGCCATGTCGCCCCACAGGGTATTGACAGTAATGCCCGGCAGGTTCTGCGGCCTTCTACTACGGCTGGGATCCAGCGCAGTTCCCACAATAACGGCTGCGTGTACGACGGGTAGGTGGCCTGCACCTGCTTCTTCAAGCACAGGGCGGACCGCGGGAATTTTTTCCAGCGGAGCCTTGCCGCGCAGCAGGTGATACAACGCCAGCATACTGTGCGTTTTACCGCCGCCGAATGCCGTTTTCAGCTGAATAACCGGCTCGCCGTCTTTGCCGGTCACGCGCCTCACTGCTTGTACCAGCAGACCCTTCATGCCTTCCGTCACATAGGTACGGGCAAAGAATTCCACCGGATCGCGGTATTCAAAGGAACCTTCGCCGCGTGCCACTTGTGCAAGGTCTGCCGCAAATTCCGCGTTACGATAACGCCCCTGAGCCACATCGGGGTGAGGCTCCATCACCTCACGCCAGCAGGGGAGTCCGGCAGGGGAAACGCTCAACATTCCGGCATTGCCGTTACCGTCCGCAAGCTGCGGTGCAGCCTGTACAGATGTGGCGGAAGACATGGAACCTGCTGCCGAACCATATCGGGCAACGCGCAACAGCGTCCGAATCTCTTCCGCAGCTTTGGCGTCCAACTGCTCACACAGGCGGGACATGGTATCAAGCGCGCGCCATGTATCGTCGTTGTTGAAATCTTCATTACCCATATGTGCCCAGCGGTTGCGCACGCCCACCAGTTCCTTGGCCCAGGTACGGCAATCCAGGGGGAGCTTTTTGCGGAAAGTCTCATTCCAATGCAAATCAAGCAGAAGCAGGCAAAGATAGATGTCCAGCGACGCAGCAAGTGTTTCATCGTCTCCATTCCGGGGAAGGTTGCGCTTCTGCTCGTCGTACAGTCTGCCGAGAACCCCCGTATTCCACCAGACTGATCCAAATACACCGCGCAGTTCGCGGGCAATATACGGGGAAAGAACCTGTAAGAGGAACTGAAAGCCTTGTGTTATGCGAGTATGATTAGTATTTGATGCAGACATGGTATGCCCGGCTTTATATCTAAAAGTTAGGATCAAGGCAGATGACTACTAATCCAAGCTCCCATTCCTGACAGGGGCTTTCATATGCACAAACATAACCGTGTGTTTCTTTCCCTTCTTTTTTTACAGTACATTCAATTTGGTATTGAGGATTCCTTTTCATAATATAAGCTACTGTTTCAGATAAGGCTGAATAGCTGTCAACAGCTACATAATGCTTATCGCCTTTTCTGCCATATCTTACGCCTCCTCCATATGGAACTTTTGGAGTACCACTAGACTCGTAAAATTTACCAATGAAAATAATTTCCGTAGTGTTTTCCTTTTCTCCAAAGTTAATTCCATCATAGATTTTATGTAAAATAATTGATGTATTCAACATAGGTATCCTCTTGTGAGTCTCTTACAGCGTTCCCTGCACCATGCGTACATTCTTCAGTTCCAGCGCCTTACTCTGAATTTCCTGCCAAGCAACTACCAGCGCATTGTAGACGTAAGCTTCCTGCGTCCAGCCTTTCTGCTCCGCAAGAGTGTACAGACGGTAGGCCAGGGCTTTGGCCCTGTCCGGCCCGGAACCATAGATGCGGGCTACGATCTGCGCACAAGCGCTGACGCCGCCTTCCTGCATGGCGAAGACAAGCTGCTGGGTGAGCAGCCAGAGCGTTTTTTCACTGTCAGCATTCGGGGTTGGCAAATTCTGCCGATCCTGCAAATGGACAAGTCCCTTTTGGGCAAACACCAGTCCCCTATCGGCCAGTCTATCAATAGAGGTATTTCTGGCGCGGGCCAGTACATCCGCCTCGCCGTATTTCATGTCGTTGAAGGCGTACTGGGCATAAAGATCGATGCAGAAGCGGGAATCCGCGTCCAGCTCCCCGTCTTGCTCCGTCAGGTAAGCGTCCAGTTCGGCATTGATGACCTGCAAGGCGCTTCGGATGGTCATGGAGGAACCGTCGGCCTCCAGCACTCCGGCGTACCGTGAATAGACGCCCATGCCCGGCCCGATGGTGGCCTGCGCCATATCCACCGGGGCGATGTTGCTGTTTTGCAGATTCTTCAGGGCTGTGCGGAGTTCGCGTTTGAGCTCTGCTATAAAGGAACGTCGTGAACAGGAAGCGCTCTCTTCCGGCCGTTTGCGGCAGACCAGCACAATAGAAGATGCCAGTGCGTTGGTATTGCTCGCCACAGCGCGATTGGCCATTTCCGTTCTCATTGGCCATGTGCCTGTAATGGCAAAGCCTGCTTTAATAATGGCGGAAAGCATGGTCTCCCAGCCGGTGGAAGCCTGCGCGGCATTGTCGCCTTCGTCGCTTTCGCTCTGCTTGTAGGCGTAATAAATGGTAACGGGCACGTCTTCTCGCGCATAGCGGTAGAACTGACGGCAGGCCTGAACCATGCCGCCCTCAAAAAAATCTCGAGCCTTCTCCCTGCTCCCCTCAAAGCGATAGGGCGTAGCCACCAGCTCCTCCGCCTTGGGTACCAGCATAGTGCGGAAAAGACGAGGATATGTACTTTTCAGTGACTGCCGCATCCAGATATAGAAATAATCGGCAAGGTCGGCATAGCCGATATTATCATAATACGGCGGGTCGGAAGAAATAACGAGGTGTCGCAGACCGCAGTCCGTTTGAGCATCATGCTGAATGGCTGTTCCTGTTATAGTCGCCGGAAATTCCAACAGACTTTTGAAGACCCATTCCAGCATATTGTCAAAACAACCAGAAGAACTACTGAAAGGATTTGCTTCCGCATAATCCCAAGTCATGGGAATAGCCTGACGGGCAAAAGTATTCCGCAATCCATCTCGTGTCGCATCCCAGCTACAAATTGTCGAACCTCTATCCGCCAACTTATCTACGATAAACGCCAAGTACACGCCCACGGCCTGGCCGTAGGCCGTTGCGCCGCAACCGCCTTCATCCAAGCCCTTGCCGTCGTCTGCCATGCCGGAGGCGAGTGCGTCCTGTGTGGCTTTTGCCTGCGCTTCAGCCACCAGATCACTGAAGGTGGTCAGGGCCGTAAGCTGGCGGGGAGTGAAGAGCTTTTTATGCATATCCATACCATACGATTGCACTCGAAAACTAAGAGCTTGAACTGGAAGGTATGTTTCTGGACAACCAGACGGCTCTTCACATTGAGCTGCCTTTATTTGCATGGCATCGGGCGACAGATAAATTCTCCCGTTTTTTCCTTCCGCCACCACAGCCATCATCTGGGCTGACATGCCCCCTGCCTTGCCCTGCTCCCGGATATAGCTGAAAGGTACGGCAGTACCACAGCACGGGCACACAGCCCCTTGGCGGTTAACGGTTCCTTCTATTGTCGGCTTACCTTCAAGATGCACGACATACGTTACCTTCCCGTCTTCAAATTGCGGCTCTACCCACGCTTCCTTCCCCTTCTTCTTCGACAGCACAAAGGACCTAGCCAGCGGCATTTCACAGTCGCAGGCCGGGTTCGGGCACTTTACGGTTCTGGTCCATATCCAGGCGATAACGGTAGCCTCGCCGCCGCCCTGTTCTGCCGGAACCTGCACTTTGGGGTAAAGGTGACCGATACGGCGGAAGGCTTCCTGCTTCATCCACTCGCCGTAGTAGCGCACGTCTTCGGCAAGCCCCTTAGCTCCGCTCCATAAACGGTCACTGCCCAGCTTGGTTCGGGCATCGAGATTCACCGGAGATTGCCCGGCAAAACGCGGGGGAATCTCTATCATGGCCTTGTTTATCATCACGGCCACAGGGTTCAGGTCGTGTGCGTGCGCTTCCAGCCCCAGACGCTGGGCTTCCAATGGAATAGAACCGCCGCCTGCAAAGGGGTCAAGGAAGATCAGCGGCTCTTCGCCCATGTATTTTCTGATTTCGGCTCGTGCTTCATTCAGGATATTCTCGTCGTTGGAGTTTTCCCACTTTACAAGCTTTGCCAGCAGGGTATGCAGCCTTTGCCGTTCCATAACCTGCGCATCTTCCGTAGGGAAAAGTTCCGGGTGCGACGATGGGTCATCCACCAATGAAGCCCAGAGCACTGCGCGCGCAGCCGCCAGCGGGCGTCGCGCCCACCACAGATGCAGGGTGGAAGGATGCCCGTGACGGATGGATTTTTCTCGCGCGGATTCGGCGTTGATGACGTCCAGCGGAAGCGCGACTTCAATAAGTTTTTTTACAGGCATACTTCATACTCCTCAAATATTAAAAGCCACGAAAATCATGCAGCATATCTGATAGTTGTTCATTTTTCTTAATGAATTTATATAAATACTCCTTGTCTATGTCATATTGATAATCATCTTTGTCTTTAGTCCTCAAAATCTGTTTTCCATCTTCTTTTGTACATTGGAATGAATGTATGATTCTATTCCTCATATCAACCAACTCTTCAAATAGATTTTTAATACAACATGGCATACATTTTATATATTTATTCAATTCTCCTGACGTTTTATTCATAAGTTCATACCATGTGATATCAGTATTATATCGCAATACATTTTCTATTATAAATGCATTGTTAGAGTTAAATACACATATAGCTGTTCCCAAAAGTTCTCTGTATTCTTTAGAAGGCAGCGACTGTCGCGTATAACTTTCATACATGTCCGCATCCTTATGACAGCATTGCATGGTTTTCATAAATCTGTTCTGCGCGTTCCATCAGCGCTGCCATATTGAAGGTGGCGCTTTCCACGGAAAAATCCGGGGGATTCACAAAAGGATGTTTCAGATAGACGGTATGCGTGTGCGGACCATCCACATCCACAAGGGCGAGGATGAACTGGTCCGGCAGATTGAGCGCAGTGAGTATTTCGTTGCGGGAAACGGTGACGGTATCAGCCCCGGCGGCACGCCCCTTTACTTCAATAAAGCGCAGGCCTGGCAGGCCGTTGCCCACATCCGGCACGCAGGATTCGATGTCATAACCGCGTTTTTCCGCACTGACGTCACGTGGTTGATGGCCTTGGGCCTTTTCCGCCGCCATGACAGCGCGCATGGCGGCAAGTTCCACTACTTTCCGGGTAGCGGCATCGGTACAGATGGTTGGCAGAGGGGCGTTCGTCAGGCGGGCCAGCAATCCGGTCGGGATAATCAGTGCTCCCCCCAGAATGACCGGTGGTTGGGCCGAAATTTTCCGCTCCGCTTCCAGTTCGGCCAAACGCATTTTCAGCCGGACAGCCAGTTCATCGGCGCGGCGTTGCGCCTGTTGGGAGTTGAGACGAGCATTGCGCTTTCCGGCCTGTTCCCTGGATTTCAGCTCTGCGGCGCGGTAATCCCAGTACTGGATTTCCGCTGAGAGGCGTTCCTTTACGGCTTTTTCCGTCTTCTCAATCAGGGCTTCGCGGCGTGTCCGCACCTCCATAAGATGCGTGGGCACAAGATGGGTAACGGCATGGGCAATCGCACGTTCTTCCACGTTCTGGTTCAGCCAGGGCTGCTCCGCCGCATAGGCCAGAACAGCCGTCTGTTCGGCTGCGGAAACCGGCCGGTAATCGAGATAGGGCGCATAGCCCGCGTTTGCCGTTTTGCCGTCTTCGCTCAATTCCACAAAATGGATATTGCGCGAGATGACACGCCTGCTGCCGCCGGGCAGCAGTGTGCTGTCCTGTATGGTATGCTCGATATAAAACAGCAGACGAGCGCTGGTGCCCGGATCATTTTCATCAACAAGTACCGCGCCACGCTTGAGCACATCGGCGGATCGCTCCCGCAACACGTCCAGCAGGGCTTCCAGCAAGGGATGACCGGGGCATATCAGACGTGCAGGCACAGCTCCGGCCACAGTGCGGTATGCCTTGTCGAAGCAGACCCGTTCATACCGTTGCAGTACAGGTTCGCCGTGGCCGATTTGCCGGTCCCTGTCGCGTACCACCGCAGGCACATAGGTGATTTCGTAGCGTCCCTTCTCCCTTGCGGACATCTTTCCGCCGAGCATGCGAAAAGCTTCCTTGAAAAATGCCTCGATAAAATGCGGTTGCAGCCGTCGCGCTTCCATGCGTTCCATATGTTCCCGCATGGCATCCACTGTATGCGTATCCATCACGTCATCCGTGAGGGCATGCTGTCGCATCAGCCGGATCAGGGCCTCCCTGTCAAATGCGCTCTCTATGGCCTGCGTGAGCTGCGTACGCACTTCCTGTTCACTGCCATGACGCACGGCCCTGATGAGCAATTCCCGTAAGGGGCGGTTGTCGAACGATACCTTGCCGAGGATGTCAAACACTTTGCCGCCCAGAGCTTCCTTTTCCTGCTCCAGCTTTTCAAACAGACGCTTGAACACCGCACCTTCGCGAGTTTCGGAGGCCACAAGATTCCACAGCCAGCAGGTTTTGCTTTGCCCGATACGATGAATACGGCCGAAGCGCTGCTCAAGTCGGTTGGGATTCCAGGGGAGATCGTAATTGACCATGAGATGCGCGCGTTGCAGATTCAGTCCTTCGCCTGCGGCATCGGTGGCGACAAGGACGCACACTTCCTTGTCCTGCATGAATCGTTCTTCCACCTTGCGGCGCTCGTCGCGCAGCATACCGCCGTGGATTGTGACAACTGCCTCTTCATTACCGAGAAGGGAACGGATTTTGTCTGTCAGATAGCGTAACGTGTCACGATGCTCGGTGAAGATGATCAGTTTTTCGCGCAGCCCGTCAGCATCAAACATGCACTCTCCATCTTGCAGCAGACTGGAAAGCTCCTCCCATTTGCGATCGGTGCCGCCGACACGCACCGCATTCGCCATGCGCTCCAGTTCCTGCAACGTCGCAATTTCCGCTTCAAGCTCCGCTATGCTGGACGCCGCGCTGGCCCTGTCCGCCACCTGTTCCTCGGCTTCCTCAAGTTCGGCGGAGGGCAGGTCGTCATCATCGTACTCGCCAGCAAGCGCAAGCGTGTACGTCTCCTCCCTGCCCCTCTGGCCAAGACGTTCTTCGGCCAGCCGATTTTCCAGTCGTCCACGACGGCGGCGCAGGGACTGGTAAATGGCTTCCGGCGAAGATGCCAGTCGCCGCTGCAATATGGTCAGGGCAAAGCCGACGGTGGCGCGGCGTTCACTATTCAGGGTATCTGCACGGTTGAATTCATGTTGCACATAGGCTGTGACAGCTTCATACAATACCGCTTCCGGGGCGGAGAGCGTATAGTTGACGGTGACAGCGTGACGAGGAGGAAAAAGCGGTGTTCCGTCAAACTTGAGCAAGTCCTCCTTCACCAGTCGTCGCATCACATCGGAGACGTTTACGGCCTGTGCGCCTGTACGGGCCACGCCGCCAAAACGATCCTGATCCACCAGAGAAAGGAAAAGCTGAAAATCTTCCTCCTTGCCGTTGTGCGGCGTTGCCGTGAGCAGAAGGAAGTGGCGGGTAATGCCGGAAAGCAGCCGTCCAAGCTGAAAACGGCGCGTCATCTTTACTTCACCGCTCCATACCGTGGCCGACATTTTGTGAGCTTCATCGCAGACAATAAGGTCCCAGTCCGTTACCCGTAATTTTTCCTGAATGGCTTCGTTACGTGCCAGTTTGTCCAAGTGGGCAATGGCAAGATCAACTTCCTCAAAGGCGTTGCCAGTTACGGCGGATTCGATGCGGTCATTGGTGAGGATTTCAAAGCGCAGATGAAATTTGCGGTACAGTTCGTCCTGCCACTGCTCCGCCAGACTGCCGGGACTGACAATGAGACATCGCTTGAGATCGCTACGGGCTATAAGTTCCTTGATGAACAGCCCAGTCATGATGGTCTTGCCCGCACCGGGATCATCGGCCAGCACATACCGCAGAGGAATGCGCCCCAGCATTTCCTGATAGACTGCGGAAATCTGGTGCGGCAGAGGCTCCACATCAGATGTGTGGATGGCGAGATATGGATCAAAAAGATGGGCGTAATGGATACGCCAGGCTTCGGAAGCAAGGCGCAACTGTGCGCCGTCGGCATCAAAACTCCAGGGAAGCTGAGCGTCCTGTAATGTCAGGGCAGATTCATCTTCTCTATAGAGGAGCCTCTCACTAAGTTCTCCCTTGCCGTTTCTGTATGCGACGCTTAAAACTGCATTGCCATACCACTGTAAGGCCACAATGGTGACGGCACTCTGCGAATCTATACCGAAGACAGCACTACCGACGGAAATTTCTTCAAGCCGAACCACTCACTACCCCAAGGGCGGTGGCGGCTAAGTGTACTTGGCCGCCAAGGAGACTTCTGCCGTCTGTGACTGTCCAATAACGTTGACTAAGCTGTTTTTACGGTCTAAAAATGAGTGCTGGAAGTAGAAAAAACGGGTGGCGGCCAAGTACACCTTATCGCCGCATTATGGACAATCTTTGCTGAATGATTGCGCGCGGTTGCGGAACGTCGATCGGGCCATGCAACTGCGTTTTGCCGCTTCCGTTGTGGAAATCCGCCGTTGTTTCCACAGAGCATAAATGTCAGCAAAATCAGGAGGAAGC
>QWCE01002868.1_pt1 | contig 22857 bp, 19 predicted proteins | sample 1972531 | NCBI WGS metagenome assembly QWCE01 (sample SAMN09866716, study PRJNA288562) | Human gut metagenome isolate term4_stool, whole genome shotgun sequencing... | reverse complement strand
GCGATAAAAAGTGATGTGATAACTAAGTCTTTTACTTTAAAATTTTTCATGATTGCTCCTTTTTATTTTCTTAATTTTATAATAGCACGATTTATGTCACAAATAAAGAAAAAAAGGTCGACAATGCGACCTTTTGTAAAATATTTTTTACTTTTAAAAAATTTTAACAATAAAAGACAAAATAAGATATTTAGATAAAAACAATAATAGAAAGAATACTTCAGCATAAAAATACCAGAGAAGATACAAATTATCTCTGGTATTTTGTAAACTTTATGCTTTCATCGCAAAGTTTTATATTTTTTAGATTATTTAAAAATATATATTAGTCTACAAGTCTAATTTGATAGATGAAAATACAAGTGTACAAATCTTAATTTAAGTATAGGATAGGATTTTTTAAACAAATCGGTCTATAAAACAAAAAGTTAATTATAAAAGGTATTATAAATTTACTTCCTTAAGATACTTTAAGTTTTTTTCTACTAAATTTATTCCTTTTTGGAAGGCGCTTAAATAGTATTTTAAGATTAGATTTAAAGTTGATTCTGAGTAACTGCTAAGTTCGCCTTTAAAGTAATATTCTATTGTTGTCCTAGCTGCACTTTGTGATGGATTGTACAAGTCTCTATTGTTATCTAAGAGTTCAGGATTATTCTTCTTTATTTCTTCTTCCCAATTCATGTAAATTAGCATTATTGAATTGACAGTATTTTTTTTATAAGTTGAAATCGGTGGTAGATACTTTTTTATTTTGTTAAAATATTCAGGGTCGGTGTATTGCATCATATAGGCGTATTTTTCTGTTACCAAGTTTCTATTTTCATTTTTTGCATTTATCAAGTCATTAAGATAAGAAGTAAGGATTATGTCATTGTATATATTCCAATAGCAAAGGCGAGAGTATATGAATGTGAAAGAATTATCTTGACAGTAAGCTCTTTTGCCAATGTTATTTACATTTGTAAAAAAGTTACATTCTTCTATTACAATTTTTTTCAGTGTCTCTTCTCTTTTTTTTGACATAAGTTCATTTTTCATATTTCACCTACTTTATCCAAGTGTCTTCATTTCTCAATTCTTCATTGTTTATTCTTTTTACGATTTCTGAAGAGTGATACTTTAAAAAATCGGCATTAGAATTTGAAAGTTTTGTTTTGTTTAAGTGGTCTACTAATTTTTTGCACATTTCTTCAATGATTTCAATTTTCTTTTGAGATTCATTAGTATCATTAAGAGACAATAATTTGTCAAAATTTATGCAAGTATATTCTCCGAGTAAAGGCAATGTTTTTAGTGAGTTGTATTGCCATTTATAGAAAGGCATATACTTTTTATTGATAAGATGTATAAATTCACAATAGTATTGTAAAAATTCACTTAGGGCAATTTGTGCTCCCATATAGTTATTTCTTTTTAAACATCTTGAATAATTATATTGACCTGATTGTGCAATTTTATTGCAAAGATAGGCAAGTTTTTTTAGGATCAAGTCTTTTGGATAATAGGCAAGAAGCCTTTGTCTTGTGTATGAAAATTTCCCATAATTATCTTCAAATACTTTTCCATTTGTTGCAACTGATAAAAGATCTTGTGGTACTTTTCTAAATTCTTTTATAGACAAAGGTCCTTTTTCAAAAAGAGTATAGTATTTATAAAAATCTTCTATTGCAATAATTTTTACAACTCCACCTGATAAGTTAAGTTCACTCAAAGGAACTTGGTTTATCATATCTTTTGGCAAGAACCAAGAGCATCTTTTGATAAAATCATGGTCTCGAGATATTTCATCATCAAATCCGTAACATTCTGAGCCTTCTCCGACTAAAGCGAAGGCAGAATATCTTATTAATTCTGGATAATTTTTTAATATAAAGGGTTTTACTTCATTAAAATAGAAATCTTCAGATATTTTCAGACCTTTTTCTATATTATCATCATTGATAGCTAATTTACTTTTGTGGGTTGTGTTTGAGTTCTTTTTTATGAAGTTTAAGTTGCTGTTTATATTTTTGTAAGCTTCGCTTTCCTTCCCGTAAGTGCTTTCAATAATTGTTTTAGATATACTGTAAAGAGATTCACTTTTTTCTACTTCACCTATGTTAAAATAATATTTTGCAAGATTATTAAGTACACTTGCGTAAAGGGGATTAGCTGGCGAAATTTTACTTTCGAGAAAGTCTTTTGCTTTAAAAATATATTCTTTTGCTTCATCATTCTTTTTTAGAAGAGTGCAAACGTCAAAGAGATTATTATATGTAGTTGCAAGTTGGATGCTGTGATGAGGAATTTCTGATAAAATCTTTTCTGATGACTTTAAAAGAACATAGGCCTTCTCAGGACTTCCATCTTCTAAATAAAGAAGAGCTAAATTGTTGGCATTTGATGCATAAGAATAATTGTAAAGATTTAATTTTTTGAAAATGTCATTGGCTTGTTGGAATAAAATTAAAGCTTCTTTTCTATTGGAATTCATTCTGTATGCATTAGCTAAATTCATTAGAGTATTTGCATAGGCTTCGGAATCTTTGTTAAAGTAAGTTTCCATAAGGCTTTTTGCAGTTAGCAAGCTTTGGATACTCTTAGCATAATTACCTGTATTTCTAAGGGCACCACCGTAGTCGTTGAGAAGTTCTACTAATTTGCCAAAGTCTTTGTTAGAAAGTGAAATTTCAATAGCTTCTTCGAGAAGAGGAAGCATTTCAACTTCTTTACCATCTCTTAAAAGAGAGTTGTATTTTTTTTGTATATTATCTATTTTTTTTAAATACATTTTATTAATTCTCCTACTGGATTTTCTATAATTTCTAAAGCAATGATGTCTTTGTTTGAAAAATTATCTAAAATAATTTTTTTCGAGTTTTCAAGACCAGACAATAGACCGTTTAATATTGTAATGCCTTTTCCAAAAAGTCCTATTTGAAAATGAATTTTAACAAGAGAGATATTAGACTCCTTTAAGCATAAATCAGAAGCTTTTATTGCTGAAATGCTGTCTTTAAATTCGCAGATCATCAATGATGATATTTTTAATGATTTATCAGCAGTATTTATTCTTTTCATAATATCTTCGTGTATATTTAGGACAGGTATAGTAGAAATATTTTTTTCTGTTAAATATTTTTTTATTTCTAGTACATCGTGGTCGCCACCTTTAAAGATGAAGAGTATATGACCAGGACAAATATTTTTCGTCATAAAAAGTTTCACTGGATAATTTAAAATTATAAAATTTACTTCTTTATAACCAATAGCTATACTTGAAAATTCAACAAGTAAATAAGAAGAATCCATAACAATCACTTCCTTATATAGAATTAATTTTATTTAAAGAGGTAATTAATTTCAATAAGATACAAGGAAAAGGTTTTGATTGTATAACAAAAAGTTTGCTTTGTCACTTTTCCATAAAAAACTATTAAAACGACTCTTAAAGAGCACAAGAAAGCTATAAAATAAAAGTTTAAGTTTTACCTTATAAAGGTTTGCATAATATTTCTAACATAGAATGGGCAAAGTATATAATTTACTCAAGCTTGTTGATTATACATAAGCACAAATAAAATTTAGGAGGTATTCTATGTTAGAAAAAGGGTTTTCACAACCTACAGAAAGAGTGAAAAGACTTAGACAAGTTATTATCGATGCAGTGCCACAAGTTGAGTCTGACAGAGCAAGATTAATTACAGAGTCTTACAAAGAAACAGAAGGTCTTACAAACATATTAAGAAGAGCAAAAGCAGTTGAAAAACTTTTTAATGAGCTTCCAGTAACAATTAGAGATGATGAATTAATTGTTGGTTCCATTACAAAGGCGCCAAGATCAACAGGACTATGCCCTGAATTTTCTTACGAATGGGTAGAAGCTGAGTTCGATACTATGGCAACAAGACTTGCAGATCCTTTTGTGATTCCAGAAGAGACAAAAAAAGAACTACATGAAGTATTTAAATATTGGAAGGGAAAAACTACATCTGAATTTGCAGATTCTTTAATGAGTACAGAAGCAAAGGACTGTATTGCAAATGGTATCTTTACTGTAGGAAATTATTTCTATGGCGGTGTAGGACACGTTAATGTAGATTATGAAAAAATAATTAAAAAAGGTTTCAGAGGAGTTCTTGAAGAAACAGTCAAAGCAATGAATGAAATGGACGAATCAGAACCTGAAGCAATTAAAAAGATGCAATTTTATAAAGCGGTTATTATTTCTTATAACGCTGCAATAAATTTTGCACACAGATATGCTAAGAAGGCTGAGGAATTAGCAAATGTTGAAACTAATCCTCAAAGAAAACAAGAACTTTTAAGAATTGCAGAAAACTGTAAGAGAGTTCCTGAATATGGTGCAAGAGATTTCTGGGAAGCTTGTCAAGCTTTTTGGTTTGTTCAAATAATGGTTCAAATTGAATCAAATGGTCACTCAATTTCACCAGGAAGATTTGACCAATATATGTATCCATCTTATAAGGCAGATACAACTATTACAAAAGAATTTGCTCAAGAACTAGTAGATTGTATCTGGGTTAAGTTAAACGATATAAATAAAACTCGTGACGAAATTTCAGCTCAAGCCTTTGCTGGTTATGCAGTATTCCAAAACCTATGTGTAGGTGGACAAGATTCTGAAGGACTTGATGCTACAAATGACGTATCTTATATGTGTATGGAAGCTGTTGCCCATGTTGCTTTACCAGCACCATCATTCTCAGTAAGAGTTCATCAAAACTCTCCTTATGAATTCTTATTAAGAGCTTGCGAAGTTTCAAGACTAGGATACGGTGTTCCTGCTTTCTATAATGATGAAGTTATTGTACTTAACTTAGTATCACGAGGAGTCAAGATAGAAGATGCAAGAGACTACTCAATTATAGGTTGTGTTGAACCTCAAGCAGGTCACAGAACTGAAGGATGGCACGATGCCGCTTTCTTTAACATAGCAAAAGTTCTTGAAATAACATTAAACAATGGTAGATGTAATGGAAAACAACTTGGACCTAAGACTGGCGAACTTACTGATATGAAGTCTATTGATGACATATTTGTTGCATATCAAAAGCAAATGGAATACTTCGTAAAATACTTAGCTGAAGCTGATAACTGTGTTGATTATGCACATATGGAAAGAGGAAATCTTCCATTTATGTCAGCTATGGTTGATGATTGTATTAAGAGAGGTAAATCTGCTCAATCAGGTGGAGCTATTTATAACTTTACAGGACCTCAAGCGTTCGGTGTAGCAGATTCTGGAGACTCACTATACGCTATTTATAAAAATGTATTTGAAGAAAAGAAAATTTCTCTTAATGATTTAAAAGAAGCATTAGAAAAGAACTTTGAATTCACAGACTCATTAATGCCTGGATGCGGATGTAATACTCAAACTGTTTCTGCTAAGGTTGGAGAAATGAATGAAAGTGAAATTTATGAAGCTGTTAAGAAAATCTTAGCTTCAACAGGATCAATCAATGTTGACGATCTTGAAAATAAATTAAACGAAGAATATGTAGTATCTGGTGATTGTGGATGTGGTTCACAAGAAACAACAGGAAAGTTCAGAACAATTCAAAAAATACTTGATAACACTGATAGCTTTGGTAATGATAATGAACTTTGTGACGAATTTGCAATCAGAGCTGCAAAAATTTATTGTGATGAAGTTGATAAATATACAAATCCAAGAGGAGGAGCATTCCAAGCAGGAATTTATCCAGTATCTGCCAATGTATTATTTGGTAAAGATGTAGGAGCACTTCCTGATGGTAGACTTGCACATGCACCACTTGCTGACGGTGTATCACCAAGACAAGGTAAGGATACAAATGGTCCTACTGCTGCTGCAAACTCTGTAGCTAAGCTTCCACATGGACAAGCATCTAACGGTACTCTTTATAACCAAAAATTTTCACCACAAGCTGTTTCAGGAGAAAAAGGATTAAAGAACTTTGTATCTATTGTTAGAAGTTATTTCGATCACAAAGGAGCCCATGTTCAATTCAATGTAGTAGATAGAAATACCTTAATTGAAGCACAAAAGAATCCTCAAGATCATAAGGACTTATTAGTTCGTGTAGCAGGATATTCAGCTCACTTTGTAACATTAGCCAAAGAGGTACAAGACGATATTATAAATAGAACAGAACATACTATGTAAGTTGGAGGTGACTATGGATTCTATAAATTATAACGAAGAGGGTGTCGTATTTGATATTCAAAGATATTCAATAAACGATGGTCCTGGGATTAGAACCATAGTATTCTTAAAAGGATGCCCTTTGAGATGTATTTGGTGCTCAAATCCTGAATCACAAAGAAAAGGAAAAGAGCTAATGTTTAGAGAGATTCTTTGCATACATTGTGGCATGTGCATTAAGGCATGCAAACAAAAGGCATTAGACCCTAAAAACCCAAATTTTATCGATAGAGATAAATGTGTGATGTGTGAAGAATGTGCGAATGTATGCCCTTCTAGTGCATTAGAGGTTAAGGGTAAAGTAATGAATGTAGAAGAAGTTATTACTGAACTAAAAAAAGATGATTCTTTTTACTACAGATCTAATGGAGGAATAACACTTTCTGGCGGAGAGACTTTAATGCAACCTGAATTTGCTAAAGAAATTTTTAAAGCATGTCGATCAAGAGGATGGCATACTGCAATAGAAACAGAAGGGTATGCTTCTGAAGAAGTAATAAGAGATGTTGTTCCACATATAGATTTAGTTTTACTTGATATAAAAGCAAACAATGATGAGCTGCACAAAAAAGTAACTGGTGTAAGTAATGAGCTCATAAAAAAGAATGCAAGAATTTTACAGGAAATTGCAAATACGATAATAAGGGTACCAACAATTCCTGGTATTAATGCAGATGAAAAAGAATTTGGTGATATAGTTGCTTTTGTAAAGACATTGCCAAATGTAAAAGAGTTACACATATTGCCTTATCATAATTTTGGTGAAGGAAAATATAATTTATTAGGTAGAGATTATGAACTATCTAATGTAAAAAAACTAGATGAAGATCATATAAACAAATTAAAAGAAATAGTGGAATCTAGTGGATTAATTTGTAAAGTAGGAGGCTAAGGAGGAAACGATGGATAAAGATTTATTAGAAAAAATAATGGGACAAGTATCTAATGAATTGGGAATAGACCAAAAAGATACTGAATGTTGTCCTTCAAAGGGATGCAAAAAAGTAGACGTTACTGAATTTGTTGGAACAGCAATAGGAGATACAATCGGTTTAGTTATAGCTAGTGTTGATCCAATGTTAGTAGACAAGCTAAATCTTGGGAAATACAAATCAATAGGTATTATTGGTTCAAGGACTGGGGCAGGCCCACAAATTATGGCTGTTGATGATGCAGTAAAAGCAACTAACACAGAAGTAATTACTGTTGAACTCCCAAGAGATACAAAGGGTGGAGCAGGACACGGATGCTTAATATATATAGGAGCAGATGATGTATCTGATGCAAGACGTGCTGTAGAAATAGCTTTGGATGTACTTCCAAAATATTTTGGGGATGTATATTCTAATGATGCAGGACACTTGGAATTCCAATACACTGCTAGGGCTAGTTATTGTTTAGAAAAGGCTTTTGGAACACCTAATGGAAAGAGCTTTGGTATGGTAATTGGAGCTCCGGCTGGAATTGGTACAGTTCTTGCCGATGTTGCTGTTAAAGCCGCAAACATCGAAGTAGTAGGCTATGCTTCTCCAGGACAAGGAACAAGTTTTTCTAACGAAGTTATATTAACTTTCACAGGAGATTCAGGAGCAGTTCGTCAAGCTGTAAAGGCAGCTATAGAAGTTGGTAAAAAATTACTAGGGGCTTTAGGAGAAGATCCTAAATCAACAACAAGTCCATATATTTAACAGAAAATAATCAGGAGGTAAATTATGAATTCAGACGCTTTAGGAATGGTTGAAACAAAAGGTTTAGTAGGTGCAATTGAAGCAGCAGATGCTATGGTAAAGGCTGCAAATGTAAATCTAGTAGGATATGAAAAAATCGGTTCTGGTTTAGTAACTGTAATGGTAAGAGGAGATGTAGGAGCAGTTAAAGCTGCTACAGATGCAGGTGCTGCATCAGCAAGAGCTATTGGCGAAGTAGTATCAGTTCACGTAATCCCAAGACCACATTCAGATACTGAAAAAATTATTCCTCACTTTGATAAATAATATTTATGCATAATAGAATTGAGAAAAGTTAAAATATCTTTTGGTATTTTAACTTTTCTATTACTTATATAAGTAGGGTGATTAAATGAATATTAGTAAAAAAGAGCTTGAAGAAATTATAAAGCTTATAGCGAAACAAATTTCTGAAAATAGAAACATTAATTTTATATTCTCAAAGCCATGGAACAACAAATATTATATTGCCCTTGATAGTTTGAAAAAACTAAATTTAAATGCAAATGCAGTTATAAGCCGAGAATTGGACGAAGGTCATAAGCTTACAATAAAAAACTCATGTTGTTGGAAAAAAGTTATAGATTTTGATGAAAATAAACTCGATTTAATTTCAAAAAACGATACTTTTTTCCTTGATATAAAAATGAAAAATATTATTAATATAACAATGTTCAATGAAGATGAGCTTGAATCTGCACTTGCAATGAAACTTTTTGAAAATGGCAAAAATATATATTTATGGAATGAAACGGTAAAAACTGTAACAGGGAAAGAACCTGAAAAATATATAAAGAAACTATTAAGTTATTATGAGGAAATTTTAAGTTATGGAATAAATATAGTTGATATAGAGGAAGTGAGAAATTATGAATAGGGCACTGGGACTTATAGAGGTAGTAGGTCTAACAAACGCTATTATAGTAGCGGATACAATGCTTAAAGCTTCAAATATAAAAATGGAAGATGTCGAAATTACTAAAGGGATGGGCTTTGTTACTGTGAAAGTATCTGGAGATGTAGGAGCAGTTAAAGCTGCCATCGATTCTGGAAAAAGTTTGGCAGTTTCATTTAACAAATTTGTTTCATCAAAAGTTATACCAAGACCAGCTAAAAGTCTTGACGGTTTTTTTCATTTAGACACAGAGGATAAGCTTGAAGTTAACGCAAAAGATGAGGTAAAGACTTTAAGTAAAGAAAAAGTAAAAGAAGTTGAAGATAAAAATAAAGCAGAAAATGAAAAAAAAGAAGAAAAGGTTGAAAAGGGATCTGAAATTAAAAACAATTTGCGTGAAAAAGAAGTTAAAATAGCTGAAACTGTAAAAGTTGAAAGCAAGGAAATCAAAAAAACTCAAAGCAAGAAAGCTCAAAAAGATTCAAAGAACCTTAAGACAAGTGAGTAGTGATATTATGTTTATCGCAAGAGTAGTTGGGAATGTTGTTGCAACAAGAAAAAATGACACCCTAGTAGGATATAAGCTTATGATAATACAGCCTATTAATGCCAAGGGCGAAAAAGTTAGGAACGAATCAGTTGCGGCTGATTATGTAGGAGCTGGTATTGGTGAGCTTGTACTAGTAGGTTCTGGTTCATCAGTTCGTGTAGAAGACGATAGGAAATCATCAGTGATAGATTTGGCAATAATAGGAATTATTGATGATTTAATTGTGTGAGGTAGATTATGAATAAAAGAGCAGTATTTGATACAGTATGCGATGCAATAGATGCTGTAAAATCATCTTTTCAACTATATAGAAAACTTGGGATCTCAGATAGAGAGGAAATAATACAAGAACTTAGGAAAGAGCTTTTAAATCATGTAGATGAACTTGCACAAAAAAGTTATGAAGAAACTTGTATGGGTAATGTTGTATCCAAAATTGAGAAAATAAAGTTGAGTATTGAGAGAACACCAGGAACTGAAGATTTAGTGTCAGAAGTTTTAACGAAAGATAAAGTTATGACTCTTTACGAATATTCTGCTTTTGGAATTGCATGTGCTATTATGCCAAGCACAAATCCTGTAGCTACGGTAATAAATAATGTAATAGGTTTATTGGCTTCTGGTAATGCCGTTATTCTATGTCCCCACCCAAGGGCAATAGAAGTAACAAAATACCTTACCGACATAATAGCGACTACAATACTTAGAACATCAGGAATTGATAATTTGGTTACCACTCTATCTGAAGTTAGTATAAAAAATATATCAGAAATAATGCATCATCCTGATGTAAATTTATTGGTTGTAACTGGGGGAAGCGATATAGCGAGGGCTGCAAATAAATGTGACAAAAAAGTAATATCGGCAGGGGCAGCTAATCCTACCTTTATTGTAGATGAAACAGCAGACTTAGATAAAGCAGCAAGTTGCATTGTAAAGGGTGCTAGTTTTGACAATAATATTTTATGTGTTACAGAAAAGAATATAGTAATTGTGGAATCAGTTTACGTTAAATTCAAAACAGCTCTTGAAAAAGAGGGAGTTTTTTACGTAGATACAGTTGAAGATATGTTGAAACTTTCTAAGGTTCTTTTAACAGAAGACTTGAAGCCAAATAAATTTTTTGGCGGAAAAGATGTAAAAGAAATATTAAAATTTGCTGGAATAGAATCTAATGGCATTTACAAAATAATAGCTGTGGATGTTCCAAAAATTCATCCTTTTGCAACGGAAGAGTTATTGATGCCGGTTGTTGCAATAGTTAAAGCAAAGAATTTTGACGATGCATTAGAAACATCATTAAATCTTGAACAAGGGCTGCATCATACAGCAGGGATTTATTCTAATATTATAGAAAGACTTAATATTGCCGCTAAGCAAATGCAAACATCAATATTCGTAAAAAATGGATGCTCCTTAGAGGGTATAGGGTTTTCAGATAACAATCCCGTAAGTTTTACTATAGCAAATAAAACAGGCGAAGGTTCAACAAGTGCAAGAAATTTTGCAAGAAAGAGAAGATGTGCTTTAGTTGATGCCTTTTCTATAAGGTGATGAAAGATGAAAGATTTAAAAAACAAAACAGAGATTGTATTTGAAGTCAACGCTCTTAGTAAATTAAAGGAAATTGAAGATAAAAATATTTTAATAATGACAGATTCTTTTATTGCTAAGAGTGTCCTTATGAAAGAGCTTTTAAAAAATATAAATTCTTCTAATAAAGTGATTATATACGACAAAGTAATGCCAGATCCAAGTCTTGAAATAGTAGGACAGTCACTTGCCTTATATATAAAAGAAGATATTGATATTATAGTGGGTTTTGGAGGAGGATCTTCAATAGATTCTGCAAAGGGTGTGATTTATTTTGCATCTGAAGTTTCTCACAAAGATATTTATTTTATAGCAATACCAACGACAAGTGGAACAGGTTCTGAAGTTACAAGCGTTGCTGTGTTAAAAGATAATGATGCACAAGTAAAGCATCTATTACAATCAGATGATATGTTACCGGATTTAGCAATACTAGATCCTTGTCTCGTAAAAGAACTTCCAAAAAAAATCATTGCTAATACAGGTATTGATGTTTTAACACATGCGATTGAAGCCTATGTTGGTAAGAATAGAAGTTCTTATTCTGATGCTTTGTCTGAAAAAGCTGGAGAATTAGTTGTCAAATATCTTTATAGAAGTTACAACAATATAAGAGATGTTGAAGCTAAAGAAGAGATGCATTTGGCGTCAATGATGGCAGGCAAATCTTTTGAAATGGCAGGACTTGGAATAAATCATGCCATAGCACATCAATTAGGAGCTGAATTTCATATACCACATGGACTTTGCAATGGACTTCTCTTAACAAGTGTTATAGATTTCAATTCAAGTAAAAAGAATATAGAAAAAAGATATGCCAATTATGCAAGAAAAATTGGAATAACAAAAGCAAAAGAAGATACTGAAGCTGTAAATAATTTGAAAACATTTATAAAAAGCTTACAAGGAATAATGGAAATGCCAAAAAGTTTAAGCGAGTGTAATGTTTCAAAGGACCAATTATTAAAGGCAAAGGATAAGCTTGCTGAAAATGCTTTAAAAGATAATTGTATGAAATCTGCACCTATGAGTATAGATATTAAAGCGACAAAAGAAATTATTGAAAAGATATATTAGATTTTATAATATTATTGTAATAATAAATCATCGTGGAGGGGTTTATGAACACTAATAAAAAATATAAAGAAGATATACCTAATATAAAAATCAATGAAAAATATACTGATGGAAGAACTGATGTTGATATATACTCAATATTTGGGAAAGAGTATTTAGAAGAGATACAAAGAGTTATTTCTGATGTTACAGGGCTTGCTTTTGTAACAATAGATTACAAGGGAGAACCTTTAACAGAGATGACTAATTTTTCAAAAAGGTGTAGTCACATAAGAGAGAACTCTATGTGTAAAAAGATATGTGAATTATCGGATGCCTCTGGTGCCATAAGGGCAGCAGTCGCAAAAAAGACTTCCATATATTTTTGTCCCTTTAATCTATTAGAGGTTGCAATTCCAATAATAATTAATGACAAATATCTAGGTGCATTTATAGGAGGACAAGTAATATGCGAAGATGCTCCTGATAGGATACTTAGAATGCAAAATCAATTTTTGCTTGATGAAATAGATTTTGAGAATTTACATTTAAATGAAATAGATGTAAATTCAAAAAAATATACTTTTAGAGAGTTTGAGTCAATAGTAAAGTTGGTTGAACTTATAATTTCAGAGATAGTGAAGAAAGAATTAATTTCTAGTTATCATGAAAACAAAAACAAAAAGAGAATAAAAGATTTAGAAGAAAATATAGAAAAACTTGAAGAAAAAAACTTAGAACTTAAAAATAAAATTTTAACTATTAATAATAATTTGAATAAACTTTTTTTAAACAATATGATGGAATCACTTTCAAATCTTGCTTTAATAGAAGAAGCGGAAAATACTAGCAAATATAGTGAGTATTTGAGGAATTTTTTTATAAATTCAATTGAAATTGATTCCGATTCTATAAATGTTGTTTACAATACTTTAATAAATTATTTTAAGATGAAAGAAATTCAATATAAAGACAGATTTAAGTACGAGATTAATGTTAATGATGATGTTAAGGGTTATACTATGCCTTTTAAGATATTAATTTCTTATGCACTTACAATGTGTTATTTAGGGCTTAACTTTAATGATGGTGTTTACTACATAAGAATTGATTTATCAAAAGATGGAGATGAAGTAAGCGTATTAATTGAAGATAATGGAGTCGGAATTTCTAAGGAAGCATTTGAAAAATTAAAAGATATTCACAATATAAGTGGAGAAGTTGGAAAAATATTTGACCATATAAGAAACTTGGAAGTAACTTTTAAAAACATTTCAAATGAAAAACATAAAATAAATATATTTGAATATTATAAAAAAACAGTTATATCTATAAAATATCCTATAAAAAGCTAGGGTGATTATATGTACAGTGTTCTATTAGTAAGTAATCAATTTTTAACGAGAAGTACTTTAAAAAAAATAATAGAGAAGAATGAAAAATTCAGTATATTTGAGGAAACACATTCGCCTAAAGAAGCAATAGAGTTAGTTAAAAATAATAATATTGATTTAGTTTTTTCTGACTTTTTACTACCAGGAATTAGTGGAGTAGATTTTATAAATAAGGCTGAAGAAGCAAATAAGGATACTAAGGTATTTTTATTGACATCTCCTCATGATTTGGTTTTTGAAGAAAATGCAAATGTTAATTTAAGTCAAATTATACTGAAACCTCTAACATTTGAGAAAGTAAATGAAAAACTAATAAGATACGATAATATAAGTCACAGTAGTTTTCAAAAAGATTTTATATTGGAAATGGAAAAGTCTGTAAATATGAATGACTTCATTGAAGTTTATGAGTATTTAATTAAGCAAATAGATGAATTTGATTTTGAAAATAAAGATGTAGAAGTTAGAAATCAGATAAAAAATAAGTTAATCAACTATGGAAATAGAATAATTAGTTTAAATAGTTTAGTTGAAGAAACAGAAGTAATAGATAGAGATTTTCCTTTGAAAGATGTAATGGTTAAAGATAAGAGACTTTGCAATATATGGATGTTTAAGATTGTTGATTATTATTTTAAAAAGAAAAGTATCACCAAGTATCCTATATTAAAAGATATTTGTGATTATATCGACAATAATTTAGATAAAAATATTTCTCTTAAAGATGTTGTAAAAGAATGCAACATATCTCAAGGGTATTTGAGCAGACTTTTTAAGAATGAATATAACCTTACAGTTGTAAATTATATTCACTTAAAGAAAATAAATTTAGCGAAAGAATACATAATATTAGAGAATAGAAGTGTCTTAGATACCGCTTTTAATTTGGGATATAACGAGTATGGATATTTTAGCAAAATATTCAAAAAGTATGAGAGCATGACTGTTGAGCAGTTTAGAAAAGCTAGGTGATAAAAATGAATAAATTTATTATTACATCAGAATCAGTAACAGAAGGTCATCCAGATAAAGTTTGCGATTTAATATCAGATTCAATTTTAGATGAATATTTGAAACAAGACAGCAATTCCAGAGTAGCTGTTGAAAATATGATTTCAAACAATCTTCTTGTTATTGCAGGGGAAGTAACTTCATCTGCAAAAGTAGATGTGGAAAAAGTTGCTTTAAATACAATAAAAGAGATAGGCTATTCAACTAATGAATCTGGGTTTGATGTTGAGAAAGCCATTATTATTACAAATATAAATGAGCAGTCAAAGGATATAGCTATGGGAGTAAATCGTGAAAAGATTTGTGCAGGCGATCAAGGGCTTGTTTATGGATATGCTACAAATGAAAGCAAATCTTATTTACCTCTTGCAGCTGAACTATCTCATGCACTTGCAAAAAGACTTTCAAAAGTAAGAAAAGAATGTATAGTGGAAGGGCTTTATCCTGACGGAAAATCACAAGTAAGTTTGGTATATGAAAATGGAATACCAAGTTATGTTAAGTCAGTAGTTCTTGCAGCACATCACAAAGAAAGTAAAGACATTGCAACTTTGAGATATGAGCTTATTAAAGAAGTGATAATGAAAGTTATAGATAGTTCATTAATAAGGAAGAATACATCAATTCACATAAATGCCACTGGTAAATTTGCTATTGGAGGACCTATGGCTGATGTAGGACTTACTGGAAGAAAAATTATTGTAGATACTTATGGAGGTTTTGGACGACACGGTGGAGGAGCATACTCTGGAAAAGATCCATCGAAAGCAGATAGATCGGCTTCTTATATGTCTAGGTATGTTGCTAAGAATTTAGTGGCGGCTGATTTATGTGATAAGTGCGAAGTACAATTAGCTTACGTAATTGGAAAAGAAAATCCAGAAAGTATTTATATAGATACATTTGGAACAGAAAAATATGATTTAGAAAAAATTTATGATGTAACCAAAAAAGTTTTTGATTTAAGCATAGACGGCATAATTAAAAATTTAAGGTTACAAAGACCAATATATAAGAAGACAGCGGCGTATGGACATTTTGGTAGAAATGAAGATGAATTCACATGGGAGAAAACAGATAAAAAATATGAAATAAAAAATTTAATCGGGTAGGTGTACTATGGATATTTTAACAATACTTGCAGGCTTTACAGGAGGAGTATTTGGAACAGCTTTTGGTTCTATACCAGCCTTTATTTTAACAGGCGTATTTGCTTTAATAGGTGCTATTTTAACTCTTTCAGGAGTAACAGACTTTGTTGTAGGTACTGTAGCGTTTGGACCTTTCTTTGGGCCACATGTATCTTTTGCAGCTGGAGCCGCCGCAGCAGCTTATGCAGCTAATAAAGCTAAGAAGTTAGATAGTGCACAAAATGTTTTGGCAGCACTTTTTGGCATTAATGACATAAAAACATTATTAGTAGGCGGACTTTATGGAGTTTTAGGTATAGTTACTTTTACTCTTATAACAAAACAATCTGTATTTGTAACTGATTATCCTGCTTTTTGTGTATGTGTAGTTTTGTTTTTAAATAGAATAATTATGGGCAAAACTTCTATTATTGGCACATTAAAAGAAGGAGAAAAAAGAGATATATTTCCAAGAGATGAAATATTATTAAATTCTGTAAATGGTCTTCTATTTGCATTAGGAGTAGCAGTTATTGGACAAAAACTTATTGAGGCTGGAGTTAGCCAAGATGCAATGGCAATTTATCCTGTTTTTGTTTTTGGAATTTCTGCTTTATCACTTATATTTTTACAAATGGGATTCTCAATTCCTATAACTCACCACATCACATATCCTGCTGCAACTGTATTTATTATGACACAAAATATATATTTAGCAGCAATAACAGGATTTATAAATGCAATACTTTGGGTAATTGCAGGAAAAATATTTAACTCTAATTGTGATACATACATCGATCCACCAGCAATAGTAATTGTAATCAGTATGTTTGTAATTAATTTAATTTTCTAAGTAAGAAAAAGGGAGTAATATGTTGAATAATAATGAACTTGTAGAAAAAATTTCAAAGGAAGTTTTGAAAAGAATAAATGACATAAATAATCACAAAATTGTTGTAGGTGTTTCAAATAGACATGTGCATTTATCCAAAGAAGATTTAGAAAGCTTATTTGGGAAAAATTATGAGCTTACTGTTAAATCAACATTAAAACAGCCCGGACAATTTGCAGCACAAGAATGTGTAACTATACGCGGACCAAAAGGCGAGTTTAACAATGTAAGAATTTTAGGACCTATTAGAGATAAATCACAAGTTGAAATTTCTCTTACTGATTCTTTTAAATTGGGAGTAAAGGCTCCTATAAAAGAATCAGGAAAGCTTAAAGGAACACCGGGTATAGAGATTATAGGTCCTTGTGGGCGAATAAGTATGCCTGAAGGAACAATTATTGCTCTTAGACATATCCACATGAAGCCAGAAGATGCAAAATTTATGAATGTAAAAGATGGAGATTTTGTAGATGTGCAGTTTTTTGGAGAGAGAAAAGCTGTAATGGGTAATGTGCTCATTAGAGTGAGTGATAAATATGCACTTGAAATGCACTTGGATACTGACGAAGCAAATGCTGTTGGTATAAAAAACAACGATTATGTAGTTTTAAAAAAATTTGTTTAGGTGAAAATATTGATAAAGAATAAGGATGTATTAAAGCTTTCAGAACTAATAAAAGAAAATAGATTTATTGAATTTAAAGATAGCGAATTGAAAGTTGGAGTGGATCTTGGCACGGCAAATATTGTACTTGTAGTAACAGATATGAAAAACAATCCAATAGCAGGTTTAATTGAGCCTGCTAAGGTTGTAAGAGATGGAATAGTTGTTGATTATATGGGTGCAATAAAGATTGTTCGAGATCTTAAAGAAAAATTAGAAAGATTAATCAATAAAGAACTTGTATATGCGGCATGTGCTATACCACCAGGAATAGATCCTAGAAGTGTAAAATCCATATCAAATGTAGTTGAATCGGCTGAGTTTGTCGTAACAAATATAGTTGATGAACCGACAGCAGCAGCAAAAGCTTTAAAAATAAAGGATGGAGCAATAGTTGATTTAGGTGGTGGAACAACTGGTATAAGCTTATTAAAAAATGGCAAGGTTGTTGGGACCTGGGATGAGCCTACTGGTGGTCATCATATGAATTTGACTATTGCTGGATATTATAATATAGATATTGATGAAGCTGAAAAGTTAAAAATAAATTCCAATAACAGAGAGATATTCACTATTATAAAGCCAGTTTTAGAAAAAATGGCAAGCATAGTAAAAAATGTTTTAGACGATAAAGATGTAAAGGATTTATATTTAGTTGGCGGGGCATCAAATTTTAACGGAATAGAAGAGTTATTTGAAAAGATAACTGGAATAAAAACGCATAGAAGTGAAGAAGCCCTATTGGTAACACCATTAGGGATAGCAAAGAGTTGTTTAGGAGGAAAAAATGGAAAATAACATGATTGATGATGTTATAAAACAAGTAATTGAAGACTTAAAAAAAGATGGAAGCATAAATGAATCTTGTATAGATTGTCAAAAAAATTATGGAGTTTTTGACAATATTAATGAAGCAATAGAAGCTGCAGATAAGGCTCAAAAACAACTTTATAATCTTTCAATAGATGAACGAGATAGATTTGCAGATGTGATACGCGAGACAGTATTAAAAGAAGAAAACTTAAATTTAATTTCCAAAATGGCAGTTGAAGAAACTGAAATAGGAAGAGTAAGTGACAAAATAATAAAAAATAAAGTTGCGGCAACTAAGACTCCTGGAAAAGAAGATTTAAAGACAAATGCACTAACTGGCTCTAATGGACTTATGTTAGAAGAATTTTGTCCTTTTGGAGTTATAGGATCCATAACGCCAACAACAAATCCTACAGAAACAATAATATCAAATTCGATATCAATGATAGTAGGAGGAAATTCTGTTGTATTCTCACCACATCCTCGAGCAAAAAAGACATCAATAACTCTTATAAAAATGTTAAATAAGGCATTAGTTGAAAATGGAGCTCCTGATAATTTAATAACTATGGTTAAAGAACCATCAATTGAAGCTACAAATGATATGATGAAACATTCAAAAATAAGGCTTCTTGTAGCAACAGGTGGTCCTGGAATTGTAAAGACAGTTCTTTCATCCGGTAAAAAAGCAATAGGAGCAGGAGCAGGAAACCCTCCTGTTGTTGTGGATGAAACTGCAGATATTGAAAAAGCTGCAAAAGACATTGTTAATGGAGCAAGCTTTGATAATAATGTGCCTTGTATAGCAGAAAAAGAAGTTTTTGTAGTAGAATCTCAAATTGATAATTTAATTTACTACATGAAGAAGAATGGAGCTTATTTGTTAACTTCTGAAAGTGATATAAAAAATCTTGATAGTACAGTGAGTCAAGAAAATGGAAAACCAAAAACTGAGTTTGTTGGAAAAGATGCAAAATTTATTTTAAGTAAAATAGGCATTGATGTTTCAGATGATATAAAACTTATAATTTTTAAGACACACAGAGATCATCATTTAGTAACTGAAGAAATGATGATGCCAATACTTCCAATAGTTCCAGTTCCTAATGTTGATGAAGCAATAGAATGTGCACATAAAGCGGAACATGGGAATAGACATACGGCTATAATGCACTCAAAAAATATTGACAAATTATCTAAAATGGCAAAACTTTTAGAATGTACAATTTTTGTAAAAAATGCACCTTCATATTCTGGGATTGGTGTTGGTGGAGAGGGATCTACTACATTTACCATTGCAGGACCTACTGGCGAAGGAATAACAAGCGCAAAGAGTTTTTGTAGAATAAGAAGATGTGTAATTAAAGATTCATTCAGCATTAGATAAAATACAAAAGCAAAAAAATTATATTTATTTTAAACCCCCTAATTTTTTAAGATTTAGGGGGTTTGATATATAAATATTAAGTATATTTGCTAAAGTTTTTAATTTTAGCATATATCTATATTGAGGTTAAAAAAACTGAATATGGGAAGATTCTTAATAGCAAATTATACTGTATAGACTCTTGATTTTTGTATAAAATAAGTGAGACAACAATAAAAAATGTCTAAGATATAAAACTATAATTGGGTTATCATACAAACATGTATTAAAATAACCATGAAGCCTTTATCATGAAGCCTTTATTTTTAAATAATAAAGGCACCAGTCTTGTCGATTTCAAGAGGCAAGACCTTGTAATCGCCCTTTAATTTTTTTATTTGCTTTTTTATAAACTCTTCTGAAATTTTGTCTTCATTGTCAAGGACAATCATAATAGTGGAGCCGGCACCACTTAGGTAGTGACCCAGGGCAGGGCTTTCGCCTATGATTTTTTCTATTTGGTTAATCTCTGGTATTAGTTTAAACCTGTAAGGCTCGTGTATTTTATCTTCCAGGGCAACTTTTATATTTTCCTCGTCGCCAGAAATCAGTGACAAAATCAAAAGTGATAGGCGAGAGATGTTAAAGACTGCATCATCTCTAGTGTAAGTCTTAGGCAGTGCTTGGCGAGCAAGCTTTGTGCTGAGTTTAAAGTCAGGGATTAGCGCCAAAAATTTTATCTTGTCAGAAACATTAAATTTTTCTACAAAAACTTTTTTCATGACATCAAAGGCAGCCATTATGCCCATGACTACGCAGGCTGCAGAAGAGCCAAGTCCACGAGACATGGGTATGTCTGATGCCAGGTCAAATTTTACGGGGACAATTTTTTCGCCACAGACCTCAAAGCTTTTGGCGTAGGCTTCATAAATCAAATTATTTTTAACATTCTCATCAAAGGTTTTTGTGTCTTCGCTTAATTTAAATTCACAAGTGTTATATAAGTTTAGAGCAAGTCCCAGAGTGTCAAAGCCAGGTCCAAGGTTGGCAGATGTTGCAGGCACAGAAATTCTCTTGCCACGGCTGGCAAATTTTAAAACCTCTTCATCTATTTGATCCTTATTTATTTTAGTCTTGTGAATAATTTTTTTGTCCCTCAATTTTTTTATCTCAGAAGGAATTTTTACGCCAGAGATCTCATAAAGGGCGTCTATGTGCTTTGCCACAGCTGTGTGGGGGTCGATTAAATAATTTTCTTCCCTAAAAGTCTTGGCAATAGTAGCTTTTGTTTCATCTTCACTGGCATAGCCATACAAAAATTCACTGAAGTCATTTTTAAATTCAAAGGCATGATTTTCAGCAAGCTCTTTCATTTTTTCTCTTACAAGTTTATCAGATGACTTGTGGTAAATTAGTCTTTCCAAATTACTTGAAACCAAAATGTCCATGGAAGGCGAAATAGTTTTTTTAAGCTCTCTATTGGCATCGTATCTTCCAGTCTTAAAGAAGTCTGTTAAGACATTATTTGAATTTGATGCAATGATCAGCTTTTCTATTGGAAGTCCCATTTCTTTTGCGTAGTAGCCAGCCAAGATGTCGCCGAAATTTCCCGTAGGCACGCAGAAAGAAATTTTGTCGCCGCAGGAAATTTTTTCTGCCCTTACTAAATCAGCATAGGCATAAAAGTAATAGATAATTTGTGGCAGTAGCCTGCCAATATTTATTGAATTGGCAGAAGAAAGGTAAATATTTTTTTCCTTTAGTTGCTCTTTTATGTCGCCATCCTTAAAAATTTTCTTCACAGCAGACTGGGCGTCGTCAAAATTTCCGTCAATGGAAATAACCTTTGAGTTCAGTGAGTCTGTGGAGTCCATTTGCCTTTTTTGAATGGCAGAAACTCCCTCTGTTGGATATAGGACCAAGATGTCTATATTTTCTGTGTTGTAAAATCCTTCAAGGGCAGCTTTGCCTGTGTCGCCAGAAGTCGCAGTGAGGATCAAAGTCTTTTCCTCTATGCCAAGAGATTTTTTGGCATAGGACAAGAGGTTGGGAAGAAGGCATAAAGCAAAGTCCTTAAAGGCAGCAGTCCTTCCATGATAAAGTTCTAGGTAAAAATCTTTTTTACAAGTTACCCTTGCAATTTCATCTTCAAAAGTCCCGTAGGATTTTTCTATTAGCTTTAAAAGTTCATGGCTGTCAAAGTCCGTCAAGTATAGGGACAAAATTTTGTGGGCAAGGTCAGTGTATTTGAGATTTAAATTTTTACTTATGTCAAATTTTGGGAAGGATTCTGGCACAAAAAGCCCGCCATCATCAGAGATTCCCTTTACAATTGCTTCTCTCGCCGATATTTTTAAGTTGGAATTTCTAGTTGATAAAAACTTCATATTTCCTCCTCTATTTCCGCAATGAAGATGCCTTCTAAGTCGCCTATAGCATGAATTAATTCTTCAAGACTAAGACTTTTTGTAATTAAATGGTGGTCTTCTCCCACAATTTTTTCTGATGAGATTAAATTTTTTAGGTCGTCAGAAGCTTTTTGGCATCTCAAGTAATATTTTTTCTCTAAATTATTTTCCACGGGATAGGAATTTTCTGCCTGGTAAAAAGCCTTTATTTCTCTTTTGGCAAGGATTCTAAGAAGATCGCGCATGATTGCATCAGCTGTTTCAAGCTTTCCTGCGCCAGGTCCCTTTAACTCATAGGATTTAAAATTTTCTCCAAAAACTTTTATGGCATTGGTGCCATCAAAGGTATTTGCAAAAAAATCATCTCTCAAAAATCTTGGCATGACAGAAATATTTATCTTGCCATCACTTAAAGAGGACTTGCCAAGGAGTCTTATGGAGTAGCCCAAATCTTTGGCAAAGTCAAAATCAGATTTTTTCACCTTATCTATGCCAAAGGTAAAAATTTCATCTTCCCTAATTTTTGCCCTGTAGGCTAGGGAGGAGAGAATTCTAATTTTTCTCATGGCATCAAGGCCCTCAACATCGGCAGAAGGGTCAGCCTCTGCATAGCCAAGCTCTTGCGCCTCTTTTAAAACCTCGTCATAGGAAGGGCCTTCTCTTTCCATTTTTGAGAGGATATAATTTGAAGTTCCATTTAAAATTCCAGAAATTTTATAGATGTCGTTAAAGAAAACTTCCTCCATGAGGGAATGAATTATGGGAATGGCACCGGCAACGGCTGCCTCATAGGCAAAGTAAACTTTATTTTCTCTGGCATGGTCATTTAAGTCTTCAAAATATTTTGAGACCACAGCCTTGTTGGCAGTGACAATATTTTTGCCAGATTTCATGAGCTTTACAATTCTCCCATAAGTTTCCTCTAAGTTTGATGTAACATCAATAACTGTGTCCACAGGAGAATTTAAAATTTCATCAAAATTATCTGTGAAAATTAAATTTTTGTCATGAGGATTTCTCTCTTTATTTTTATTTTTTATTAAAATTCTTTCTACTTTTATGTCATAATTATTTTTCAGTAAATCTTTTTTCTTTTTGTACAAAATTTCTTCGACACCTGTTCCCACAGTGCCAAAGCCCATTATTGCAATTTTCAAATCAAACC
>QWCE01002543.1_pt1 | contig 22857 bp, 22 predicted proteins | sample 1972531 | NCBI WGS metagenome assembly QWCE01 (sample SAMN09866716, study PRJNA288562) | Human gut metagenome isolate term4_stool, whole genome shotgun sequencing... | reverse complement strand
TTTGGATATGTCCTTTTCTTGGCATAACTTCCCTCCTTAACTATTTTTCAGTCGATTCATTGGTACTCAGGTTGAGCCCGTAAGCCAAAAATCTATAAAATCTCATCAAAAAATTCTATCAATTTTTAGGTTTCTTAGTACCATACTTAGATCTTGATTGCTTTCTATCTGTAACTCCAGCTGTATCAAGTGTACCTCTTACGATATGGTATCTAACACCTGGTAAATCCTTTACTCTTCCACCACGGATTAAAACAACACTGTGTTCTTGTAGGTTGTGTCCGATTCCTGGAATGTAAGCCATAACTTCGTATCCGTTTGTTAAACGAACTCTGGCAACTTTTCTAAGAGCTGAATTCGGTTTCTTAGGTGTTACTGTTCTTACTGCAACACAAAAGCTGGTGATTTAGATTTACTGTGAATTTTCTTTCTACCATTTCTTACTAATTGGTTAATTGTAGGCATTAATTGCACCTCCTGTTTTATTAATAGTATCAGACATTTAGAAGACTACCCAGTTTTAGGTAGTCTTTCCGTCTCAAATACTCATCAATTTTATCATTAGATAAGCATTAAGTCAATAAAAAATATGAGAAATCGGCGAATTCTTCATATTTTTTATTAATCTATTCTTTTTATTTAAAATTTACATAAGTTTATCCATCAAAAAAACAAACCTGTCTGCCTTTATTAGATTATAAATTATAAAGAAAATTTGAGAAATGATAAAAACTCCATCTATAATAGTAAAAAATATCCTATATCTATCTTTCATAGTAAAAATTTCCCACAGAAGTCTTTTTAAAAAATAAATATTTAATATAAAAAATATTATTATAAGTATAATCAAAAGATTTATATAAGAATAACTGTCAAGGCTTTTTATTATGCTCTCATCCTCTAAGGTCAAGAAAAAGGCAATTTGATAAATTGTAAAAACTAATGAAATAATAATACTTCTTACCTTTAAAATATCACTTTCTTTAAATTTTTTTCTATCACTCATAAATACTTTTAAAAAAAGTAGGGATAATATACAAGCTCCAATTGCGTAAAGAATAAATTTTTCTTTTGAATAAACTGAACTAATAAAAGTACAAATTATAAGGCTTACACTAGAGTAATAATCAACAAGCCTTTCTTCTTTGCTGGAGTTTTTATTTAAAATCTTTTTCTTGGAAAGTTTTTCAATAAATTTAAAAAATATTAAAGCTAAGAAAAATCCTCCAAGAACATTTATAATTGTATCTGTCATTTCCTTCTCTCCTTTAGCTCTTAGGATTTATAAACTGTCAATATAAAAATCAAATCTATTGATATTTATGAAGTTATAGATTGTAAATCCCGTAAAAATTAATACATATAAAATTTGTAAAATTATAAAACTCTTCCTGTAAGAGTCCTTTTTCACAAAAATTTTAAAAAGTGATTTTTTTGATAAATAGTAGCTGAGCCACAAGATAACTAAAATAAAGCATGGCAAAACAATTGAAAACTCATTTTTTGTAAAGGAAAAAATCATATGACCATCTTCAAGACTTATAAAAAATATTAGTTGATAAATTATAAGAAGGCTTTGAGCAATAATTGTTGTTATTTTATAAAGTCTGGGGTCATCCTTGTACTTGTTTTTCATAATATCTTCTGTTAAAGTTTTATAAATAAAATATGCCACAAGACCAAAAACTACTAAATATAAATATAGCTTGTTTTGGCAAAAAATCATTGAAAGCCACATTTCAATAACTATAAAGGCATAGATATAACTTCTCATTACATCGCTACTGTAAGTTTCTATCCCTCTTCTTTTTTTGTACTTATCTTCAGTTAGAATTATTGAAGAAAAAATAATTATCGCTATAAAAAATATAATTAATGATCCCATAATTCCTCTCCTCTTGTTTCTTGATAATCTTCACTGTCTACATAAAAATCAAATCTATCAATATTTTTTATATTATATAAAGTCCCCAAAATAAATATTAGGATAAAAATTATCAGACTTGTGATAAAAATCTTTCTCCATAAATCATTTTCTGCAAAAATAAATTTCACAGTCCTCTTAGTAAAAATATATGTAATATAGGATAAGAAGAAAATGTTTATTATTAATATGTTTCTAAAATCACTTTGACTATAGGAATAAATAGTCCCTATACCAAAAGTATCAATAAAAGAAATTATTTCAATTACTATTAATAAAATAGAAGTGAAAATTAACTCATATTTTATTAGATTTTTATTGTTTAATAGTTGACTTCCTCTCTTGGATTGAGTGTAAAGAGTTAAGACTCCCCATGATACAAACATTATAAAAGCAAATGCAATTATAGTTACAACTCCTTGATACATTCTAAATCCCAATTGTAAAAGCATATAACTCGTGATTATAAATCCAAATACAAGGTCATTATCACTGTCTCTTTTCCCTACTTTTTCTTCTCTTTTTAAAATATAAGTAACTAATATAGAAGTAACTAAAAAGATTAAAAAGTAAATCATTGTATCAGTCATATCTTCATCTCCTTTACAATTTAGTATAACACGCATAATAGAAAGTTTTAAATAAAAGTAATTTCAATTTTCTAATTATTTAAATATTTTTTCAGAAAGAATTTTATTCTTTGTTATATGAATTATTAATAAATTAAAAAATTTAATGAGTCAAATGGGTAAAAAAAGTCCCAGCCAAAGCTGAGACAAATTTTATTTTTAATTGTTTCTTTCATATGGAATACCATCTGCTGATGGTGCTTTTGAACCTTTAACAAAAACTATTAAGACAATAAGAGTGATTGCATAAGGAATCATTGAAAGTAGGTTTGTATCAATTTTTATTCCAATGGAACCGAGGAAAACTGAAAGTCCTTGGGCAAAACCAAATAATAGGCAAGCAAGCATTGCTCCTTGAGGTTTCCATCCACCGAATATAACTGCAGCAAGGGCTATAAAACCTTGACCTGATATAAGTGTTTCTCTGTAATTTGAAACAACAGCAAGTGACATTGAAGCTCCTCCAAGTCCTGCCAAAAATCCTGAAGCAAGTACACAAATATATTTAACCTTGTAGGCATCAACTCCAAGAGTTTCTGCTGCCTTAGGATATTCGCCAACTGCTCTAATTCTAAGACCTAATCTTGTCTTGTATAAAATAAAATAAACTATAAAAACAATTATAAAGGCAATATATACTGAAGCGTATTGTGAAAAAACAATATCTAAAAATCTACTTATTCCCTTTGCTCCTGCATCAGATTTAAATACTTTTCCAAATAAAATTGGAAGTTTATTTTCATAAGGTACTGACTTGGACATAGCTGCTCCGTCAAAGAAAAGTCTACACAAGAAAAGTGAAAGTCCAGGTCCAATTAAATTTATGGCAATCCCACTTACAACGTGATCTGCTGCAAAATTAATTGTAGCAATAGCATGAAGAAGTGCAATTAACATTCCTCCGAGTCCACCGCACAAAAATGCGATCCAAGGATTTCCCACATAAAATCCAACAATAGAACCGACAACTGCTCCTATGGACATCATACCTTCAAGACCAATATTTACAACTCCGGCATTTTCAGATAATACGCCACCAAGTGCTGTATAAATAAGGGGAGCAGAATACAAAAGTGTAATAGATAAAATACTAGCTAAACTTAATAGTGAATTATTCATTTGCTCCTCCTTTTTCTATATTTTTATTATCCTTCTTTGACCACTTAGTAAAGAAGAATTTTATCATATCCAAAAGTTTTGGCATTGCAATGAATAAAATCATAATACCAATAATTATATTTACAACTTCTGAATAAGTTCCTATTGTAGTTAACTTTCCTCCTCCATAAATTAAACCTGCATAGAGAAAAGCTGCTGGAATTGTTCCCAATGGATTATTGCCTGCAATAAGGGCAACAGCCATGCCGTCAAAGCCGTATCCTTCTTGAGCTGCCATAATTCCTATATCACCAGAAACTCCAAGAACTGTAATAGCTCCAGCAAGTCCTGCCAATATTCCTGCAATACCCATAGATTTTACAATAGATTTGTTAATATTAATTCCACCATATTCAGCTGCTTTTTCGTTAAAACCAACTGCTCTAAGTTCATAACCAAGTGTAGTTTTCTTTAAAATATACCAAACTACAATGGCAGCTATAATGGCAATTACTATACCAAAATTTAGTGGCGGATTTAAAATGTCTTTTAAAAATTTATGTTGAGCGAGGTATGCTCTACCTTCCTTACTCATCTTCCAAACTCCAGCAATTTTGATGCTTGCACTTTGTTTTATTGCATAAGAGTTATCAGATTCAATATTTCTTATAATTGGGAAACTCAAAAGATAATTACTTAAATAAAAGGCAATCCAGTTCATCATAATAGATGAAATAACTTCATTAACTTGGAATTTTGCCTTTAAAATACCAACTAAGGCTCCCCAAATATATCCACATAATGCTCCAACTAAAAGAGCAAGAAGTCCGTGAATTACTGGAGGAAGGTCTAACAAAAGTCCAACAACAAGTGCCCCAATAGAACCTACAATGTATTGCCCTTCTGCTCCAATATTAAAGAGTCCAGTGTTAAAAGCAAAAGCAACAGAAAGTCCAGTTAAAATAAGTGGAACTGCTTTTACGATTGTCCATGAGATGTACTTAGGTTTTCCAAAAGCTCCTAAAAATATAACTTTATAGGCTTCCACTGGATTGGTTCCACTAAGTATAAGAATTATAGAGCCAATTAAAATACCTAGCACTATGGCAAGAACTGTATATAAAAATCTATTCCTCTTCATTTTTACCTCCTGCCATATAAAGTCCAATTTCTCTTTCATTTGTATTCTTGGCATCTAAAGTCTTTAAGATTTTTCCATTATAAATAACAGAAATTCTATCAGATAGTGCCATTATTTCATCTAACTCGAAGGAAATAAGTAAAACTGCTTTTCCCTTATCTCTTTGTTTTATTAAAAAGTTTCTAATATATTCGATTGCACCAACATCAAGACCTCTAGTAGGTTGAGCTGCAATTAATAAATCTGGATCCCCTGAAATTTCTCTAGCTATAATAACTTTTTGTTGGTTACCACCAGATAAAGCTCCTGCAAGTTGCTCAATATTTCTAGGTCTAATATCATAATCTTCTGAAAGATCCTTTGCATTTTTTTCTATATTAGGGAAGTCCAAAATTCCCTTTTTAGAAAACTTTTCTTTGTAATATTCTTTTAAAATAATATTTTCTGCAACAGAAAAATCTAATACTAAACCACGAAGTTGCCTATCTTCTGGGATTGAATTTAATCCTCTTTCAATAATTTCTCTTGGGCTTAAATTTAAAATTTCTTCACCCTTAAATATTATAGAACCGGATTCAGCCTTTTTTAAACCAGTGATAGTTTCTATAAGTTCAGATTGACCATTTCCATCGACACCTGCTATGCCGTGAATTTCTCCTGCCTTAATATCTAAATTTAAGTCATCTAGTTTTTTAACATTCCTTATATCTCTTGCACAAAGGTCTTTAATTTCTAAGATAGTATCTCCTTGATTGGCATCGCACTTATTAACATCAAGATGAACTGCCCTGCCAACCATCATATCAGCAAGTTCAGATTCACTTACATCAGAAACATTTACTGTGTCAATTTTCTTACCTCTTCTGATAATAGTGCATCTATTTGCCATTTGCTTAATTTCCTTTAGCTTATGGGTGATGATTATAATTGACTTGCCTTCTTTTGCAAGATTTTTTATTATTTCAATTAATTCAGTAATTTCTTGAGGTGTTAAGACTGCTGTAGGCTCGTCAAAAATTAAAATGTCGGCTCCTCTGTATAGGACTTTAAGGATTTCAACTTTTTGTTGAGTACCAACAGAAATATCTTGGATTTTTGCATCGGGATCAATTTTAAAACCATATCTCTCAGAAAGAGCGATAACATCTTCCCTAGCCTTTTTTATATCCACCTTAATTCCATTCATGGGCTCCATGCCAAGAACAATATTTTCAACAACAGTGAAGGGTTCAATAAGCATAAAGTGTTGGTGAACCATACCAAGTCCAGCCTTTATAGCATCGTTGGGATCTTTAAATTCTTTTTTCTCATTATTAATATAAATTTCACCTGAAGTTGGAGAACTCATGCCATATAACATATTCATAAGAGTCGTCTTGCCGGCACCATTTTCTCCAAGAAGAGAATGAATCTCTCCTCTTCTAATATCAAGATCAATTTCGTCGTTTGCGATGAAATCTCCAAATTTTTTGGTGATTTTTTCCATCCTTACGACTAAATCTTTATTATCAATTTCCAATACAAACGCTCCTTTTTCATGTTAAATAAATTATACCAAAGTTTAAGATAATTTTAAAATAAATTACAATAAAAAAAGCCATCTCTATGAGATGACTCATAAAGAGATGGCAAATAAAATTATTTATTTTGGTTGTAAGTTTCTTCGTTGTAAGGAACTTTAATTTCTCCAGAAATAATTTTTTCAGAGATTTCATCAACTGCTTTTAGTATTTCTGGTTTAACATTCTTATCAGAAGTTGGTGCAATACCTACTGCTCCACCATCTGCAAGACCTAATTCAATAGTTTTTCCACCTTCGAATTTACCTTCTTGCATATCTTTTACAACTTGGTAAACAGCAACATCGCCGTTTTTCATTGCAGAAGTTAATACATTTTCAGGAGCTCTGTCGCTTTGGTCTCTATCAACACCAATTACCCATTTGTCAGCTTCTTTAGCAGCTTCGATAACACCTTCGCCTGCTCCACCAGCTGCGTGGAATACTACGTCAGCACCATTTTGGTACATTGTAGCAGTGATTGATTTACCTTTTTGTGCGTCAGAGAAGTCTCCAACATATTGGCTTAGAACTTCAATGTCAGTTCCCTTTTCTTTTGCTGCGTAATCAACACCAGCTTTGTAGCCATATTCGAATCCCCAAATAATGTTACCTTCTTGTCCACCAACAAAACCAACTTTGTTAGTTTCAGTTGTCATACCTGCAATATAACCAACTAAGAAAGATGGTTCTTGTGCTCTAAACATAATTCCAAGAAGATTTGTTGGAGCTTCAATTTTGTTACCATCTTTGTCAACTGTTACGTCAACGTCAACTATTGCGTAGTTAGTTTCAGGATACATTTGAGCAGCTTCAGATATTGCTCCACCCATCTTGAAACCAGCACCAACAATTAGATTTTTTTCTTGATCAGCAAAAGTTTCTAGGTTTGGAGTGTAGTCTTTAGTGTCCTTAGATTCAATATAATCAGCCTTGATTCCAAGTTCATCTTTAGCTTTTTGTAGTCCTTCCCAAACACCTTGGTTAAAAGATTGGTCGTTAACTCCACCTTCGTCAGTTACAAAACCAACATTGATGTCTTCTGCTTTAGCTTCAGTTGTTTCTTTAGTAGCGTTTTCAGCATTTGCATTTGCTTCTTTTTTGTTGCCGCCACCACAAGCAACAAGTGTCATTGCTATCAATAACACTGAAAGTAATGTAATTTTCTTCTTCATTTAAAAATCCTCCTATAGATATTTAATTAAATTATATATTATTATGGATTTTATTTCAATTTTTATAAAAAAGTTTTCATAATAGTAATTTATATTAAATAATTTTTACAAATTTTAATTTTCATGATTTATTAAAAATTTATATAAACTATATGTAAAATTATATTAAAAAAGGTCCAATATAAAAATTGAACCCATTTCTTTTAAATATTTAATTATCCAATAAATACTCTTGGAATCATAAAGAAAACAACTGAGAAAACAAAGTAAATTAATAAAAATGCTACCGATTGTTTCATTTCTTTAGTTCCAAATTTAAATTCTCCTTCTGTTCCAATATATCTAGCTGCAATAGACCCTATGCATCCTAGAATTGGATAGGCAATTAAAACTCCAAGATTGCTTGTTCCCTTGTCTATAAATCTGTAAAAAGCAGGTATCATAATGAAAAAGGCTCCAAGATATATTTGGAAATTTCCTCTGTCAAACCAAATTAGAGAAATTACACCAAGTGATATTACTAATAATACAACTGTGGAAATTGTATTTATTAGTGAAATTTTATTTATCAAGGATTGGTTAATTAATTCTAATTTATTTACATAGTAGCCTGAGTTAGTATAAGCTTCTTTTACACTATTTGTTGATTTAGTAGTCTCTGTCCAATTTTCTACTTTTGCATTTGTTACAAAAACTGATGCATCTTCAACCTTTTGTCCGCCAGAGAAATATAGTGGATTTGGTTTGTAGTAAACTTGGAATTCATATTCTCCAACTTTTTCCTTTAGACTTAATTTTACTTCGCTTACTGCTTTAAATTCTTTATTGTCAGTCTTATTATAAAAATCTTTTACTTTTAATTTTAATTTTTCTTCAAATAGGGATTTGTTAATCTTGTCAAAGTCGCCTCTTAGATTGACCTTAGATTTTCCATAAGTAACTCCTTCGTCAAAGTAAATTTGTCTATTAGGAGTTCCCAATATTCTAGCAGTTGTATCTTCGCCTGTGTAATTAAACTTTATGTCATATTTTATAAGACTTTCATTGCCTTCTTTTTCCACTGATCTTGTTACTTGAAGATTTTCTACTCCATCAGCATTGTTAAAAAGAATTCCGTCAAATTCTCTATTAACATTAGAATTTGGCCACAAAAGAGACTTACTGAAAAAAGCAGTTAGAGAAGCTAACATAAGTACTAATAAAAAAATTGCAAATACCACAAGCTTTTTTATTCTCTCGTTCATTTTAAACCTCCATTATGAAAACATTTCGCATATATTACATGATATCACATGAAGGTCCTAAAATAAACAAATTTATTAGCATATTAAAGATTGGAAGCATTTATTTCTGTCCAAATTCTGTCGTAAACTTTTATAAAGTCTCCTAAATCTCTAAAGGATTCAAGTTCTGGAAGTTTGTCAAAGTCTGGATAAGCAACTTTTGAGTTTTTAATTTCATCTGGAAGAAGGTCTTTTACTCCCTTAACAGGAGAAGTATAACCAACACAGTATTCTGCATTTTTTGCTTGTACTTCTTTTTCAAGCATATAATTTATAAATTTTTCTGCTCCTTCAACATTTTGTGCGTTCTTTGGAATTACCATTGAGTCATACCAAATATTTGAACCTTCCTTTGGCACAACATAATCAAGATCTTCATTTTGCCCAATCATTAGAAGAGCATCTCCTGAATACATTACAGATAGGTTTGCATCTCCTTGAACTACAACATCACGTCCATCATCATCAAGGTAAGCATAAACTAAAGGTTTTTGTTCAATTAATGATTTTTTAGCTTCTTGTAATTCATTTTCATTTTTTGAATTTAATGAGTATCCTAATCTCTTTAAAGCTATTCCAAGTGTATCTCTTTGAGAATTATACATAATTATTTGGTCCTTATATTTTTCGTTCCAAAGTATATCCCAAGAATCAACCACATCTTTTACTTCTGCCTTGTTGTAGACAATTCCTACAGTTCCCCAGAAGTATGGCACAGAGTATTTGTTTTCTGGATCAAAGCTAGGGTTTTTTAATAAATCTTCAACATTTTCAAAATTTGGAATATTTTTAAAGTTAATTTCTCTTAAAAGTCCTTCATTTGAAAGTCTTTCAATCATATAATCACTAGGAACAACTACATCGTATTTGTCTTGTGATTGAGTCATTTTAATATAAAGGTCTTCGTTTGATGCGTAAGTATCGTAATTTACCTTAATACCTGTTTCCTTTTGGAAATCTTTTAAAATTTGTGGGTCAATATATTCTCCCCAGTTATAAACATAAATTTCTTCTTTTGCTGTTTCTTCTTTGCCACATCCTGTAAGTCCAATAAGCATTAATAAAGAAAGAGCTAAAATTATTTTTTTCATGTGTTTCATAGGTTCACCTCAATTTTTTTCATTTTATCACTTCTCTTGTTAATTATAACAAGAAGAATTAAAAGTGCTACTAACATTAGTGTTGATACTGCATTTATTGACGGATTAATTCCTTTTCTAGCCATAGAATAAATTGTTATGGATAGATTTGAAACTCCTTGTCCAGTATTGAAAAAGGATATTACAAAATCATCTATTGAAAGAGTAAACGCCATTAAAGCTCCAGTAAGAATTGCAGGTTTTATTTGTGGAATTACCACATTTAATATTGCATAAGTCGGTGTAGCTCCTAAGTCTAGAGCTGCTTCTACTGTATTTTTTTGCAACTGATTTAGTTTTGGAAGAATTGAGAGTATAACATAGGGAATGCAAAACACAATATGTGAAATAATCATTGTTGTGTATCCCATTCTTATGTTAAAAAGTCCAAAAAGTCCCATAAGAGCAACTGCTGTAACAATGTCTGGATTAATTACTGGTAAATAATTTATATTTAGGATGGCATCTCTTTTAAAGCCCCTAAGTTCATTTATTGCTATGGCAGAAATTGTACCAACCACTGTGGATATAATAGTTGCTATCACTGCTACTATTATTGTTGTCCATAAAGATGATAAAATTGCTGGGTCAGAGAATAAATTTTTATACCATTTTAAGGTAAAGCCAGCCCAAGATCCTCTAAGTTTTGAATTATTAAAACTAAAGACAACTAATATAATAATTGGAGCATAGAGGAACAAAAATATTAAAAATAAATAAATTCTATCAATTATTTTTTTCAAGATAAGCCTCCTTCTATTTCTCCAGTTTTAATTTTTTTATTAAATAGCTTTGGAAGAACTAAAATCAAAAGCATTATTAAAATTAAAATCATAGAAATTGCAGATCCAAATCCCCAATCTCCTGTAAAAGTAAATTGCTTTTCGATTAAGTTACCTATTAAGTAGAAATTATTTCCACCTAATAAATTTGGTACAACAAAAGTTGAAATTGCTGGTATAAATACCATAGTTATGCCAGTGTAAATACCTGGAAGTGACAATGGAAATATAACTTTTGTAAAAACTTCAAAGTCATTTGCTCCCAAGTCCTTAGCTGCTTCAATTAGCTTATGATCCATTTTAAGAAGGACAGTGTAAATTGGAAGCACCATAAAAGGTAAAAAGTTGTAAACCATACCTATCATAATTGCCTTGGAATTGTACATGAGGTCCCAGGGTCCAAGTCCAAAAATTCCAATAAATTTATTAATTAAACCCTTATTTCCTAGTAGAGTTAGCCAAGCATAAGTTCTTAAAAGGAAATTCATCCACATAGGAATAATAAAAATTAAAATCATATTGTTCCTTAGCTTTTCATTCATTCTAGAAATTATATAAGCCACTGGATATCCAATTAATAGACAAAAAATTGTAGAAAGGCCAGCTAAAACTAAAGACATAACTAAGATTTTTAAATATAAGGGTTCAAAAAATCTTGAAAAATTATCTAGAGTAAAGGCAAAATCTGACAAATCTGTGTTGGCAGAAAGTGAGTGGGCAAGTATTAAAAATAGTGGGAGTACAATAAATACTAAACCCCAAAATAAATAAACTAGTGAAAATTTTTTCATATCAACCTCATTACGTGAATCAAATCATCTTTTATAAATATGCCCGTCTTTTCTCCCACTTCTCTTTTTTCAGTTGACTGAACAAGCATAGAGTAACCATCTACATCCACAGTCATTTCATAGTGAACGCCTTTGAAAACAAGACTTGTCACTCTTCCTTCAATTTGATAATTTTCATCTACTAAAAGCACATCTTCAGGTCTTATTACTACTTCTACATCTTCATTCTTATTAAATCCCTTGTCTACACATGGAAAATCATAATTTAAAAATCTAACTTTATAATCTTCCAGCATTTTTGCCTTAATTATATTTGACTCTCCAATAAAGTCTGCTACAAAGGCATTTTTTGGTTCATTGTAGATATTTATTGGACTGTCCATTTGTTGAATTTCACCATTATTTAAAACCACAACTGTATCACTCATAGAAAGAGCTTCTTCTTGGTCATGAGTAACATAAATAAAAGTTATTCCAACACTTTTTTGAATTCTCTTTAATTCTATTTGCATAGCCTGTCTTAATTTTAAATCAAGTGCACCCAATGGTTCATCAAGCAAGAGAACTTCTGGTTCATTTACAAGAGCTCTTGCAATGGCGATCCTTTGTTGTTGACCTCCAGAAAGAGATTCAATTTCTCTATTTTCAAAACCTGCAAGATTAACAAGTTTTAAAACTTCTTTAACCTTTTCTTTTATTAAATTTTTATCCATCTTCTTTATCTTGAGACCAAAGGCAATATTATCAAAGACATTCATATGAGGAAAAAGTGCATATTTTTGAAAAACAGTGTTAATTTTTCTCTCATAAGCTTCTTTATTTGTAATATCTTCTCCATTAAAGAGAATTTGTCCTTCATCAGGCTCTTCAAAACCGCCAATAAGTCTTAAAATTGTAGTTTTACCACAACCTGATGGTCCTAAAATAGTTAAAAATTCATCTTTTTTAACTTTAAAGTCAAAATTCTTTAAAATTACATTATCCCCAAAACTTTTTGTTATATTTTTTAATTCAATTACATAATTTTCCATATTTCACCGCCTAAAAATTTGGTGGAGATGATATCCACAAAATCTCAGTTTCACACTTTCCTTCATTTTTTAAATAATGAGACCTATTGGCTCTAAAATAAAAACTTTCTCCTTTTTTTACCTTGTATTCCTCATTCCCATAAATAAGATTGACACTTCCTCTTAGGACAAAACCAAATTCTTCGCCCTCATAGGGTTGAATATCCTTTGATCTTCCACCAGCTTTTATTTTTATCCTCATAGGTTCCATCTCATTTTTTTGAGCATTTGGAACAACCCAATCCAAAATATAACCCATTTCATCATTTTCACTTTCGAAAAAATCTTCTTCTTTAAAGGTTATTTTTTCATTTTCATCTTTTTTAAAAAAAAGACTGGGGTTGGTCCCAAGGGCTTCCAAGATATCCAAAAGAGAATCAACTGATGGCGACGTCAAATTTCTTTCAATTTGAGAAATAAAACCCTTTGTGAGTTCAGACCTATCAGCAAGTTCTTCTTGAGTAAGACCCTTTTCAATTCTCATTTCTTTTATTTTATTTCCAATATCCATTGCATCACCTATAATATTAAACAAATTACTTAAATTATTAAACTCATTAGAGTATAAGTGTTAAGTGTAATAAAGTCAATAGATTAGTCCTATTTAATAAAGTAAATTTTTTGTCAAATATAATTTACTAAGAACATTTTTATTTTATAATCATTTTTATCTTGCTTCCACTTTGTGTCTAATATATTCTATTTATTAAGGAGGGACTTATGAAAAATTTTTTAATTTTTATTTTTGGAGTAATTGTTGGGCTTGTTTTAAAGGGATTTTACATTTACCTTATGAGTAAATAATATTAAAAAAAACCGAAAGATAATAAAAATTTTCTGCCTAATTTCCTTTTATATTTAACATATTTTATTGAGTCATTAATTGTATTTTCCTTAATGGCATCTTATTTGTGTTATAATTTTTCCAGAGGTGTTATATGGATACTATTAAGAAAAGATACAATGCCATAGATTTTTTGCGTGGCTTTACTATTATAAGCATGATAATTTATCATGGAATTTTTGATCTAGAGAATTTTTATGGATTTGATTTCAATCACAATTTTTATTATTTTCAACAGTATATATGTATTTCCTTTATCTTGATCTCTGGTTATTCAACACACTTTTCCAGTAACTTTAAGAAAAAATTTTTGATTTTGACAGGCCTTTCTATTTTAATTACTCTTGGATCCTATATTTTTTCTAAAGAAGATGCAATTTATTTTGGAATAATTCACTTTTTTGCAGGAGCAACATTAATCCACCTTATCATAAAAGACTATATAAAAAAAATAAATCCAAAATTTGGACTTATTGTAAATTCTATTTTATTTATTTGTCTTAAAAATATTTATTATGGAAGTATTTTCTTTGGAAAAATTTACCCTCCCAAATTTTTATACGATTTGAATTTATTTGTTCTTGGTCTTCCTAGCGAAAATTTTTCATCTGGAGATTATTTTCCTATAATACCTTGGATATTTTTATTCTACATGGGTTACTTCCTATTTGATTTTGTAAAATTTACAAAAAAAGAAGCCTCCCACAATATTATCAATATTATGGGCAGGCATTCTCTTTTAATTTATTTTCTCCATCAAATAATTTTGATTGGAATTTTTTCTCTTATCTTTGGTTTTTGATTAAATTCTTCCGCTGGCGCCTCCGCCACCAGATGAACCGCCTCCGCCGAAGCCTCCAAAGCCTCCGCCACCAAAGCCACCAGATGATCCACCGAAACCACCAGATCCACCAAAGCCGCCGTAGCCTCCAAAGGAACCTGGTCCCCAGAAAATCACTGGTCTTTGTCTTCTTCTCCTACTTCCTGGTCCATTTCCACCAGATCCACCGCCATTATTATTTCTAAAAATTAAATAAATTATAAAAATAATTATGATTAATCTTATAATGGGGACCAATGATAGAAATAAATTACCTTCATGTCCATCAGAATAATCAATTTCTTCCTGTGGCTCTCTTGCCACAATGTCCACACCATATTCCCCTTCATATAATTTTATAATTTGAGCATATCCTTCGAGAACTGCCTTTTCAAAGGGTCTGTCATCTTCATTTTCTGATACAACTTTTCCCATTTGCCTTATAATTCTTGACGCATAAGCATCGGGAACAAAACCTTCAGCTCCATAACCTGGCTCTATTTTGACAAATCTATTTTCTTCATCAAGAAGAGCAACTAATATTAGAACTCCATTGTGCTTATCCTTATCGCCAATTTTTATATCGTTAAAAATCTTTGTGGCGTATTGTTCAATAGAATAATTTTCCAAGTCATTGACAATTACAACCCCTATCTCTCCACCAGTTTTCTTTTTTAAATCATAAGTGGTCTTATTGAGATAGTCTATTGTCTCTTGACTCAAGGTATTTGTCTCGTCATAAACATTATAAGACATTTGATCCTTGTCAAAAGCTGCATAGACGTTAAAGACGAGGGTGAATACAAATAAAATTGTAGCTAACAATTTTTTCATAGCTATCACCTAAAATTTAACTTCTGGTACTTGATTGTCCTTTTCTGAAACTTCAAAATAATCTCTTGGTCCAAATCCTAAAATCTTTGCAATAATATTTGTTGGAAACCTTCTAACTTTTTGATTGTAAAGTTTAACTGTGTCGTTGTATCTCATTCTTTCAGTGGCAATTCTATTTTCTGTTCCTTCAAGTTGAGCTTGTAGGTCTAAGAAATTTTGATTTGCCTTTAATTCTGGATAATTTTCAACAACTACATTTAATTTTCCAATAGCTTCTGTCAAATTGTCATTAGCTTCAGCAAGTTCTTTTGGTGTATTTGCTTCTGAAACTCCTGCACGAGCTTTTGTTATTTCTGTGAAAGTATCTTTTTCGTGACTTGCGTATCCCTTAACAGTTTCTACAATGTTAGGAATTAAGTCAGCTCTTCTTTTTACTTGATTTTGAACTTGTGCCCAAGCACCGTTAACATCTTCATCTAGCTTAACTAGATTGTTCCATTGACCGCCGAAGAAAATTGCAATTACAACAACTATGGCTATTACTGCAACTATACCAACAGCGCCCTTGTTCTTATTCTTCATCGCTTCCTCCTATTTTTTCAATTTTCATCTTAGCTATAGTTTCTTCAACAAGTTTATCACAGTCAAGTGGTTCTTCTGATTTCTCTATTCCTTCAACACTTGGTGTCAAAAGTGGATGTTTTGGTAAAAATACTGTGCAGCAATCTTCAAAAGGAAGGATTGATGTTTCATAAGTATCAATATCCTTAGCAATATCAATTATATTAACCTTGTCCATGCCAATAAGTGGTCTAAATACAAGTTTATCTGTTATATCATTAGTTACCTTTAAGCCGTCAATAGTTTGTGATGCAACTTGACCAAGATTTTCACCTGTAATGATGCAATCATAATCATTTTCTCTTGCAATTTTATCTGCAATTCTCATCATAAATCTTCTTGATATAATAGTCATCTCGTCTTCAGGACAATTTTTATTTATTTCCTTTTGAATATCCAAGAGGTTTACAGAATAAAAAGTCAAATCTCCAGAGAAATTTGAAATATCTTCTGCAAGTTTTTTTACCTTTTCTTCAGCTCTCTCAGAAGTAAATGGATAAGAATGGAAATGAAGGCAGTCCACAAGAACACCTCTTTTTGCCATTAAAAATCCAGCTACTGGAGAATCTATTCCACCTGAAAGTAAAAGAAGCCCTCTGCCATTTGTTCCTGTTGGAAGTCCACCATGAGCTTTAATTTTATCTACATAGATATAGGTATCCTTTTTCAAATCACAATAAACATAAAAGTCTGGGTTGTGAACATCAACCTTAATGTCAAAATTTTTTAATACCATGCCACCAATCTTTGCAGAAATTTCCATAGAATTAAGAGGAAACTTTTTATCTCCTCTATTTGTCTTCACCTTAAAAGTTTTAAACTCTGGATTTTTCTTTAAGCTTTCATCAACAACTTTTAAAACTGCTTCTTCGATTTTATCCCAGTCAGTTTCTACAAGATAACTTGGAGCAATGTAAACTATGCCAAAAACGTGTTTTAATCTACTTATCAATTTTTCTTCATTGTCACTTGTAACTTCCACATAGATCTTTCCCATATTGTGATATACTTTTCCATGATCTAAATTTCTCAAATTTCTTTTTATGGAAGAAATCAACTTTTCAATAAATCTATGTCTGTTTTTTCCCTTTAGAATAACTTCCCCAAGAGAAAGTGCCATAACTTTTTTCATTCAATCACCTATCTCATTATCTTTCTAATTTCATCGACGTACTCAACTAATTTTTCCACAAAAACATCAATATCTTCTTTTGTGGTATCTTTGGAAGTACAAATTCTTATTGTTCCCTCAGCATACTTATCATCTAAACCAATTTGTTTTAAAGTTGTTGACTTGTGTGTTCCATTGGACGTGCAGGCAGAGGCAGTTGAAATATAAATTTCATCACCTTCTAAGTAGTGAAGAAGAACTTCAGCCCTAATATCCAATATTGAAAGAGAAACTATGAAATTTGTAGCATTTTCTGGAGTATTTATCTTATAATCTTCTAAATTATTATTTAGCTTTTCTAAAAGATATTCTTTTATTTCTCTTGCATGATCAAGTCTTTTTTCCAGATCTCTTTTTGTAAGTTCGCAAGCTTTTCCAAACCCAAGTATTCCTGGCACATTTTCAGTTCCAGATCTAAGTCCTTTTTCTTGACCTCCACCAATAACAAGACTGTCAATATTTACATCTCTTTTCTTATAAAGACCACCCATGCCTTTTGGCCCATAAATCTTGTGCGATGAAAAAGAAAAAGTGTCACATCCTATTTCTTTTACATTAACTGGAATTTTCCCAACAGACTGTACTCCATCAACATGGAAAAAAACATTTTTATTAACTGATTTTGCAATTTCAAAAATCTCTTTTACATTATTTACAGTGCCAAGCTCATTGTGTACATAAATTATAGAAACTAAAATAGTATCTTCATTCATCTCTTTTTTGAACTTTTCAATATCCACAGCACCAGTTTTATCTACATCTAGATATACAACTTCATAACCAAGTTCTTTGTAATGCTTAAACTGATCATCAATAGAGGCGTGTTCAATAGAAGAAGTGATTATCTTCTTTCCTCTCCTCTTATTTTTTTCAATAGCTCCATGCACAGCAATATTGTTGCTCTCAGTTCCTCCTGAAGTAAAATAAATTTCGTCACTTTGAGCTCCAATTAAATCGGCAGCATTTTTCCTTGCAATATCTATTTCCTTTTCAACTTTTAAACCAAAACTATGTAAAGATGATGGATTGGCAAAATCATCAGTAAGAGCCTTCATCATTACTTCAACAACTTCTTTATCTGGTTTTGTCGTAGCGCAATTATCTAAATAAATCATATATCTTCCTTCTATCTATTTTAAACTTTTCTACTAATTTTATATTATAACATGACTTATAAGTCTATTTCTAACTAAGACGCCATTTATAGATAAAAAAATAATAAACTTAAAATTTTAATGATATACTTGTATTGGTGATAATGTGAAAATTTTAGAAAGAGAAATTTCTCCCCCTAAAAGAAATTATTTAAAAATAGAAACATCAGGACTTTCAAAAGAACTTGATTCAATTATAAGTATAGCTATTTACGAAAAAGATTCTAAAACAGCTAAAATTTTTTATGTGGAAAACTTTAAGGACGAGGAAAAATTATTAAAGGAAGCTGTCCCTTTTATTGAAGGTAAAAACTTTGTGACTTATTCAGGTAAATCCTTTGATTTACCTTTTTTAAAAACAAAATATGACTTTTATTTTTCAAAAAAAGTTGATCTAGAACTAATTGACTTACAAGAAATATCAAGAAAATACAACTTTATATATAGACTCCCTTCACATTCTAATAAAAACTTGCTTAAAGAATTTGTAAAAGAATCTGACAACAATAAAAAAGAATACCAAGGAATAAAAATAAAAAGCCTTTTTAAAAATTATATAGAAGGCGATAAAAATGCTATGGGAAAAATTATTGAATACAGTTTTAACAGCATTGATAATTTAGTAAAACTTGATGAGAGCATCAGAGAAGATTTAAAAAATAAAATAAAAATAGACATTTTAAATTCAGAATTTTTTATGGAAGATTTTAAAATCTTGGAAAATATAATAGAGATTAGCGGAAAAACATCCTATAGTAAAGATTATTTTGCAACAAATAGTATTTATACTCTTGAAATACTAAATCAAACTAATGAAGAATCTTTCATTAATTTAGAAAAATATACTAAAACTTTTACCCTAAAAATAAATACAGAGGACGGTCTTTATGACGAAAATAATAAATGCTTTTATTTATTAAAAAAAGAATTACCCTTTGAAATAAATAATAAAAGCGAAATAAAAAGTCCTTCCAAGATTTTAATTTTATATTATAGAGATCATATCTTTGAAAATCAAAAAGAATTGTGTAAAAAAATATTAGAATTAGAATTAAGTAGGCAAAATACAATTAAAAGATGAAACTTATTAATTACAATCAAAATGAACTGACCACTTTAAGTTGTTTAAATCTCAACTTATGGGGTCAGTTTTTCATATATTTAAAATAAAATATTTTCACATTTTAAATGCCATTTTAATTATTTTTTTAATAGGTTAAATGGTGTAAAATTGGTGTAAAAATTTTAGGAAACAATAAAAAAATACAGATTTCAAATTTAAAACAAATAAAAACACCCAAGTTGAATTGCCATTTTATCCTATTTCTAGGAAATACAATTTAACTTGGGTATTTTCAAAATTGTGGTGCAGAAAGAGGGACTTGAACCCTCACGCGATTTCTCGCACATGCCCCTCAAACATGCCTGTCTGCCAATTCCAGCACTCCTGCATAAATATAAGGTAAAAAAAAGCTTGTAATAAAAATTACAAGTTTTTTGTTGGCGTATCCTAGAGGATTCGAACCCCCGGCCTTCTGGTCCGTAGCCAGACGCTCTATCCAGCTGAGCTAAGGATACATGATTTCAACGTTTATAGGCTATTTTAAGCCATTTTTTAAATTACGGATATTTTCCTAAGTAGCCACATAGTCTGCCTACCGTTTAATACACAGACTATTATAGGGGTTGTTTTTATAATTGTCAACAGTTTACTTTATATTTACAATAATTTTGCTTATTTATTTAATTTTAAATTAAACTAAATTATATAAATCTTAAATTAATTTTTATATTGATTTAAAGTATATTAAGTTTTGACTTTTATCATGCTAATTGATAATATTAAAATAATATAATTGAAGGAGGATTGTACCATATGGGCAAAATAGGAAAGCTTTCGACAATAATTACATTATCTGTTTGTCTAATAAATAATGTTTCTGCCGCTGAAAGTACAAAAGATATTAAAATTGAAATTGATGGTAATAAAGTTATTACTGACGTTGCACCTTTTATTGACAATGATAGGACTTTAGTACCTATAAGAGTTATTTCAGAAAATCTAGGCTATAATGTAAATTGGGATAATAATTCTAGAAAAGTAACTGTTAAAAACAATAATAAAACTATTGAACTTGTCATTGGTAAGAAAGATGTCAAAGTAAATAATAAAATTAGTTCTATTGACGTAGCACCAATAATTAAAAGTGAAAGGACTTTTGTTCCATTAAGATTTATTTCTGAATCTTTTGATAATGATGTAAAATGGGACAACAATACTAGAACTGTTAAAATTAATAAAAAAGAGAAAGTATCATCTCCTATATCAAGCAAATCAAATAGCATAATAGATGATACCAATAACGTTTCAAAGAGTTCTAATTCAAAAGAACAATATATTGACTATTCTGAACACAACAGAAAAATAGTCGAAGACTACTATAATAGACAAAAGAATAATAATTACGACTATCAACCTAGCTACGTTCCAGAAACTTTACAGCCACCTAAACAAAATACATATATCAGCGATAATGATATCTTGGAAAACATTCATGATAATGTAAAAATTAGCTCTAATTTAATTCAAGCTCCAACTGTTTCTGGTTTGGATTTTGTGGGAACATTAAAGAATAACACTGACTACACCATTAAAGAAATTTGTGTAGAAATATTGTTAGATAATGGTAAGGTTTTATTCTATAACACAAACAATTTAATTTCTCCTTATGGCAATGGTACTTTGTCAGTTTTAAACAATGTAAACTTAATTGGAACAACAAACGAAAGTATTAATCGTATGCGACTTATGTCAGTTGAGGTTAATTTGGTTTTACCTTCTGGAGAAGAAAGAACAGTATATACTCAAAATGACGATGTAGTATATGACTTCATATATTCATATTAAAAGATTTCACTAAAATAACCCCTCGTTCATAATGAACTGACCCCCCCCCAAAGTTGGACTAACAAACCAACTTGAGGAGGTCAGTTTTTTTATACAATTGTATAAACTATTAAATCACAGAACGCTACCAGACGCACTAAAACAGGTATAGGTTGCGTTTTAATTTTTAACTGATAGATTTTTTATTTTATTTCAAAAGGTGTTTTTATGTATTAATTCAAGAAAGAATCGATATTATGTAAAATAATGTTACTGAAATTTTGCAAGCTGTGGCTTTGTTAGTTTCTACTGGTGCTGTAGTTGTTCTAACTTATTGTATGAGAAAATATGGTACTAACAAGGTCAACAAAGTTTTAGAAATTGTTCGTATTGCTGTTAATGCAATAGAACAACTTGGTGCTATTAATGGCTGGGATGGTAAGACTAAGAAAGCTGAAGCTTTAGATTATATTACTAAATCTTTAAATGCCAAAGGTATTAAGGTTAAGAAATCAGATTTAGATATGATGATTGAATCTGTTGTTGCTGAATTTAATAAGAATAGACCAAGATAAGAAATGGGGAGCTTAAAGCTCCCCTACTTTTTTATTGTCCATAAAGCTCAACAAGTAAATCCCAAGTGTCTAAAATTTCTTTTATGGATTGTTTATCTTTTTCTGAAACTACAAAATCATCATAATATTGTGTTCCATAAAACCTTATTGTTGATTTTTGCGAATTTGCAATTTCCCTCAACATAGAAAGCCACGCTTCGTCAACTGTGGAATCATAACTATACGCAACAATATGTTGATATGTTTCGTAAATATATCCGTCACTATTATCTCTATCAAATTTTAAGCCATTAGTGTAGTCAGATGAGTTAAATATAATATTGCCATCTACATTTACTTCAAAACTTTTAATAAAAAGCCAGTCATCGGACATGTAGTTAATAGTAGTTAATAAAGCATACATGTCATCCTTTCCTTTTATAAAAGGCAACACAAGAGTTCTTTCATTTATGGTAAAATTCGTTCCATTCGTTGGCATTGCTTTAGGATAATAAAAATCAATATTGTTAAAAGTGTCAGTGGCGATTTTTAATTCAGTTAATTTGCTTTGCAATGTCTTTTCTTTTTCTTCTCTTTCTTCTGGCGTTAATTGTAGGTTTTCAACTATTGGAGTTTCCTCTCGAGTTTGCTCGTTATTCGTTTGAGTTTCCTCTAATTCCATGTCTTGTAATCGCTGCATATTAGCTTTGTATTCTGTTTCTGCATCTGCTTTGGTGCTATAATATGCCCATACAACAAGACAAACAAAAAGTATGCAAAGTGCAGCTATGACTATAAATATCCACTTAAATATTTTTCGTGCTACAGATGATGATATTTTACTACCACAAGATTGACAGTATTTTGATTCTGGAGGATTTTCTGCTCCACACTGTTTGCAAATTTTTGTTTTTTGTTTTTTCAACTCACACCTCTAATTTAATCTAATTTATCTATTGGACTAGCTAATTTATGATTTCTTGCTAAGTCCTTTTTTTCAATTTTATCATATCTTTATATCATTTCAAATATAGAATTAATAACAACTGATTTTATAAATAATTCTAGAAACAATTTTATCTTTTTATAATTTTTATTAAAAAAAACCATTTTAACTATCACAAAACTTGAGTCTTTTGCAATATTTAAAATGGTTAAACAATAAAATTAATTTAAATTTATATTTTACTAATATTTATTTATATAAAAAAATGGAGCGGATGACGAGATTCGAACTCGCGACCCTCGCCTTGGCAAGGCGATGCTCTACCACTGAGCCACATCCGCATAAGTAAATATTTATTAAATTTTGGTGGAGGAGAGTGGATTTGAACCACTGAAAGTTAAACTAACGGATTTACAGTCCGTCCCCTTTGGCCAAC
>QWCE01004088.1_pt1 | contig 22918 bp, 19 predicted proteins | sample 1972531 | NCBI WGS metagenome assembly QWCE01 (sample SAMN09866716, study PRJNA288562) | Human gut metagenome isolate term4_stool, whole genome shotgun sequencing... | reverse complement strand
TAAGCTATGTCAGAATTTTTTCTTGTCATAAGCCTATCAAAAATATAATTATTAAAATCAATCAAGTCCTTATCGGTTCTAAAATTTTTGGACAAATCAATTCTTAGGCAATTTGAATCTGTGTCATAATCTTCAAGTTTTTTTAAAAATAATTCTGGCCTTGCATTTCTAAAACCATAAATTGATTGTTTTACATCTCCTACAAAAAATAAATTATTTTCATTTTTTAATTTTTCTACTATATAATTTTGAATGTCGTTTGAGTCTTGATATTCATCAAAGAAAATATATTTAAATTGCTTTTTTAATTTGCTTTGTAATTTCTCATTGTCCAATAATTTGATAAATTCATGTTCCATATCAGAAAAATCCAAATAATTTTCTTCTCTTTTTTTATTTGTATAAATTTTTTCAAAAGAAAAAACAAGATTTTTTAATTCATTTAAAATTTTTTCTTCCAAAGGATTAAAAAATCCCCTAGTAATAGAATCTGTATTTTTTACAAAATCTTTTACAATATTAAATTCTTCTTTGTAGGCATTTTTTTTTGCTTTTACATATGCATTTTCATTTGGATCATCTAATTTTTTTGAAATTGTAACCATATTAGCTAATCTATTTTCAAAAATTTCTATGACCTCATCCCAAGATTTTTCTTCTATGGCATTTTTTATTTTTTCTAAATAGGATAAATCTTTTTCAATCATTATAAAATACTTATCCCTCATGGATTTTTCTTTTATATAATTTTCCAAATCTCTTGCATTTAAAATAATTGTTTCGATTCTTTCTTTTATATAAAATTTAAATTTTTCAAAATCAAAATTATTATTTGTATTATCACAAAGCCATTGATGTGGATTTATTTGACTTTTTGAAAAATCATATAAGTCCAAAATTATATTTTTTGCATCCTTATCATCTTTTGATGAAGCAAAATTATGCAAAAAATTTATAAAATTTGGATCATTTTTTTCGTATTCATCTTCAAAAAGCTCATCAATAGCATCTTTTCTCAAAAGTGCTTGTTTAGAATCAGCAGCAATTTTAAAAGAAGGAGAAAGATTATCAGACAAATAAAAATTTTCCCTTAGCATATCTGCACAAAATGAATGGAGGGTTTTTATAAAAGCATCATTTATAGATTTTATTTGATTTTTTATGAAAATTTTATCAGAGTTTTCCTCTTTTAATAAATCATTTAATTTTTGTCTTATCCTATCTTTCATTTCAACAGATGCCTTGTTTGTGAAAGTTACGATAATCATATTTTTTATAGGAATTTTTTCTTCAAGCATAATTGAAACAAGCCTATCAACCAAAACTCTAGTTTTTCCACTTCCTGCCGCAGCAGAAACAATAATATTTTTTCCTCTTGATTCTATTGCTTTTTTTTGATCATCAGTTGGCTTAAATTTACTCATCTGATTGCTCCTTTTTAATATCATTTATGGAAATATTTTTATTTATATCATGAAATTTGTCTTGATCTCTTGTGTAATCAAATTTGCAAATTGACTTATAAGGACAATTTATGCATTCATAAGAATTTTGATTTATTCTAAGTGGATTTAATTTAACATTTCCATTTTTAATTTCACTTATATAAGAAGAAATTAATTTTTTAATAAATTTTTCAACTATTTTTTCTTCTTCAAGAGAAAAAATATTATCCTTACTTCTTGTAATTTTAAAAATATCAGATTTTTTGCCATCAAAATTCTTATCCAAAAGATTTAAAATTTCCTCATCAATTTTTATAATCAGTCCATTCATTTTTGTTTTATCATCATAAATTTTTTTAATCTCATCCTTATCATAATTTTTTTCAAGTTTTTTAACCTCATCTTTTAAAGGAAAATAAAAACTTGCAACAGGAAATAAATTTTCAGATTTTTTTTCTTTTGCAGCCAACATATATACAAACAATTGAAGGTCTAAGCCATTTAATAGATTATAAATTTTGATTTCTTTTGAGCCAGTTTTGTAATCAATAATTCTTAGTAAATTTTTACACTTATCAATCCTGTCAATTCGTCCTTCAAGATAATTTTTATCATCCACATAAACTTCTGGATATTTTTGTCCCTTTCCATATTTTTCTTCTACAATATCAATTTTAAAATATCCTTCTTTGATTTGATTGATTATTTTTTTAGATGATTTTTGAGTTGACTCGTAAATATTTGATAAAATAAATTTATTTTTATTATCATTTGCCCTTCCCAAATCAAGAGAATTTTCGATTGCTTTTTTGAAACTTTCTTTTACAAGATTTTCTATTTTTTCATCATCAAATTCTTTAAGATCCATATCTATCAATTTCTTTGAAATATTTTCCATATTATAGTGAACAATATTTCCGATTTCTAAATTATCAACATCCAAATTTTTATTTTCTTTTGCCCTAATCCCATAATTTATGAAATGTTTGTAAGGACATTTTGCATAAGTTTCAATTTCTGAAACTGAAAATTTATTTTTATCATAAAGTTTTTTTGAAATTTCAGAACTCAATAAATTTTTATCGTTCGAATAAGTAAATCCTTTTATAAATAAGTCATAAGAAGAATTTTTTGAATAATTGTAATTTTCTATATTATCTTTTTTAAATTTAAGATATGATTTTACAAATTCCTTTTCTGATTTTTTTGTATCTTCTTTGTTTTTTATATTCCATAAAATTTGATATGCCTTTAAGTCCAAAAGATCTGTGGAATATTTTATAAAATCAAATTTACTTTGGGCAATTTTTTTGTAAGAAATATTTGGAAAAATATTTATAATATCAGAAATACTTGTTGCCCTATTCATTGGGTCGTTTTCTTTATTTATTAAAGAATATGAAAAAATAATTTTTTGCGATGATGTAAACATCCTAAGTAAATTTAAAAGAATTTTATCATCCTTTTTTTCTTTGTAAATTTTAAGGTCAATCCCATCATTTTCCAAAGCAGTTTTTTCATTTTCTGATATTAACATCTCACTATTGTTATTTCCTGGAAAATAAATATCTGTCATTCCCACAAAAATTTTAATTTTTCTATCATTTATCCTATCTCTTGAAAAATCTCCAATTAAAACTTGGTCGATTGCAGGAGGAATTATGCCAATTGATATTGCTTTGCAAGAATTTTCTATTAATTTGTAAATTTTTTTAAGCTTTGTAGGACTATCATTCAAAATTGTTGCTATTTGTTCTAAATTCGTCAAAAATTTATCCCAAACTTGTTTGTTTTCTTCAAAAATTTCAAGCCTATTTTCCCTTATATTTTCTTGATAATGATTAAAACCTGATTTTATTATTTTTTTATCAAAACTCTTATAAATTTCTTTTACCAGATCATTCGCCTTAATCTTTTCATTTCTAATTTTATATAGGTCATACAATAAGTCGATTAAAATTTTTCTTATTGAATTTACATTTTTAAGCTCATCTTCTTTTTCTTTTTTTAATTTCTCATCATTTTCATAAAATTTTTCATCTAAAACAAAATACTTATCATCAAAAATCATCGCCCCTTTGATTTTTCTATTTTCAATATAATTTTGAAAATCTAAAATCCTTTCGTAGGCATTTTCTCCAAAATCAATTACATTTGATCTTATAAAAGCCTCAAGATCTGTTTTTCTAAAATTAAAAACAACAAGTCTAATCATAGAAAGCCAAGTTTTTAAAATATGATTGTCGGATAATTTTTTTGTTTTATCTACAAAAATAGGAATCTCGCTCCTTGCAAAAATTCTTTTTACAAGATTTTCGTACTCATCACTATTTGCTAAAACCAAAGAAATTTCAGAATATCTATGACCTTCTCTAATCAATTTTTCTATAATCAAGCTTATATTTTCAATTTCATTTGTTGAAGAAATTGATTCAACAATATTTATATTTTTAGTTTTTTCTTGATAAATTTGGGGATTATATTTTTCAAAATTTTCATATAGGTGCTTAATATCTAAAAGCTCATTTTCTTTTTCTAAATTTATAATTTTGATTTTGTCTATATTTTTTAAGCTTTCGACAAAGCGAATTGCTTGATCAAATATATCCATATCGCCTGCCATATTATTTTCATAATATTTCCAATCAAGGCAAATTGAAATCGTAACTTTTGCTCCGATTTTTATTAACTCTTTTATAAAATCTATTTTAAGGTCAGACAAAAAATCAAATTTATCAAAATAAAAATTAACATTTTTAAAAAAATCGCAATATTTAATATTATCTTTTATAATTTCAAGCTCATCTTCTTTGTCAATATAAGAATTTTCAAGCTTTTTTATATAAGAATCATAAATCATTTTGATTTCTTCAAATTTTAATTTTGTCATTGGATCTAAATTTTCATTTTTATTAATTTTTCCAAAAAATTCATCATCAAAATAATATTCCTTAATATTTGAGAAAAAATCAGAAAGATTATTTACAAAATCAATATCAAATGATTTGTTTGAAAAAAGTTTTAATTTATTATCTATTTCATCAAGTACGCTTGTAAGTAAAATCGCCTTAGAAACTTGATTTAAATTTTCATTTTTTTTAAGACTTAGCCTTTGAGAAATATATGAAATTAAAGATGAAAATGATAAAACTTTTGCATCCATAACCGACTTATATTTTATTGAATCAATAAAATCCATATCACTTTCAAGTGTATATTGTTCTGGAACTATAAGAAATGTTTTTTCTTTTTTATCCAAATTTTTTTCAATGTCTTTGTAAATATAAAATGAATTTTCTTTAGGAAATTTGCTCATAATTATTTTTATCATACAACCACCTTCAAACTTGATCCTTCTGTTTTAGAATATGAAACTTCAATTTTTGCATCAATAGCATCTTTTAATTCCTTTACGTGAGAAATTAAACCAATAAATTTATTATCATAGGATAATTTTTCAATTGTTCTTATTGCTTTTTCCAAATAATCATCTGATAAAGTTCCAAAACCTTCATCAATAAAAAGCGTATCAATTTTTATTCCACCATTTTCCATACTTATTTCATCAGAAAGTCCAAGAGCCAAAGCAAGTGATGCAATAAAACTTTCTCCACCAGAAAGAGAAGCCTCACTTCTGATTTTTCCCGTATTTGCATCCAAAATTTCTATATCAAGCCCATAATTTTTTCTCTTATCGTTAGTTTGCTTTTTTCTAATCATTGTAAATTGACCATCAGTCATTTCTTTAAGCCTTATATTTGCAAGTGATAATATTTTTCTAAAATAATGAGAAAGAACATAAGTTTCAAAATTTAATTTTTCCCTTCCAGAAACATTTGACAAAGAACCATCAGCTATTTTTGAAAGTTTATATAAAATTCCATCCTCATTTTTTAATTTATTGAAGTTTTTTTCTATCGAATAAATTTCATTTTTGCTATCTTTTAATCTTGTTTCGTTTAATTTTAGAGAAAAAATGGAATCATTTGTTTCTTCCAAAATATTTTTCAAATTTTCAATTTTTTCTTTTATTTTATCCGTTTCAAATTTTTCTTTGTTTGCGTAATCTTTGAGACTTGTTAGCCTTATAGAAATATTGTTTAAGTTTTCAAAATATTTTTGAATTTCTTCTTTCCTATCAATTAAGTCCTTGGATTTTTCTAAGTATTTCAAAAATTCATCTATACACTTAAAATTTTCCCTAATCTTATTTTCAAAAATATTTTCAGCCTTTAAAATTTTTTCTTGATTTATTTTTATATAAGAGCTAAGTGATTCTACCTTTGAATTTGATGAAGATTTTTCCTTTTCTAAATTTTTTATTTTATCATCAATCTTTTTAATTCTTTCTTCTTCATTTTCAACAAATTTTTTGTCAAAATTTACATTTTCAATAACTTTTTTTTCATCAAAATCATCAAGCTCTTCTTTTTTTATTTTAAATTTATTTTCAAGCTCTTCTATATTGTTCAAATCACCTAAATTTTCTAATTTATTTTCTAAATCTCCAATTATTTTTTCAATCTCAAAAGCTTCTTTTTCCAAATCTTTTTTGTAGCTTATTTCTTTTTTATATTCTTGATTGGATTTGTCGTAAGATTTTTTTAATTTTTCATGTTCATTTTTATAATTTTGAAGATTTTTTTCAATATCTTCCGTCTTTTCCATATTAAAATCTATTGATTTTTCCAAATCTGAAATTTTATCTTTTGAAAGATTAATTTTTAAATCCAAATCAAAAAAATCTTTCTCAATTTTTTCTATATCAAGGTCAAAAGATTCTAAAAACTCAATTTCTCCTTTATAAATCCTTCCACAAATCGGACAAATTCCTTTTTCTTTTAAATCTTTCCTAAATTCATTTATTTGTATAGATTTTTTGTTCTCTTTTGCCCTATCTAATAAGATTTTTGCTTTTTCATAAGCTTTATTTGCCTTATCAAATTGAATTTTTTCATCATTTAAATTTTTAATTTTTTCATCATTAATTAGCGCTTTTTCATAAAGATTTTGAATTTCAAAAACTTTTTGATAGGCATTGTGACTTTCGTTTGTAATTTTTTCAAGATTTCTAGAAAAATCTAGCAATTCATCTGATTTTTTTCTTATTTTTTCATTTATTTTTTCTTTTTCTTTTAAATTATTATCTATGGATTTTTTATAATTTTTTCCATCTTCAAATGCTTTTTTATTTTTATCTAATTCATCTTTAATTTTTTGTAAATTTTCAAATTTATTTAAAATTTCAAGATTTTTTACTATATTTTCTTTCTTTTGATCGATAATTTTTAAAAGCTCATCCTTATTTCCAAGATAAGTTTTATTTTCTTTCAATTCTTTTTCAATGGTCTTTAAATTTTTATTTTCAAAATCTAATTTTATTTTCAAATCTTTTTGGCTTTTATTTAAATCAAGAAAAGATTCGTAATATGGTTTAATTGCTATAGATTTTTCTGCGTAAGCCAAATCTTTCTTTAAATTTTTATAAAAAGATTCATCTTCTAAAAGTTTTTCTTTTTCTTTAAATAAATTTTTGTAATTTTCTATTTGTTCATTTTCTTTTTCATAGAAATTTAGCTTGGAATTTTCATTTTCTAGATTTTTATTTAAAGATAATTTCTCCTCATTTTTTATTTGAATATTTTTTTCACTTTCTAAAAGCAAATCTTCTATAATATCTATAATTTTATTAAAATCTTTAAGCTTTATTAACTCATCATCAACTTTATCTTCTAAGAGTTCATTTTTTACAATTTCATTTTCCAAGCTACTAGAAATCATATCCAAATTTCTCTTTGAATTTTTGCTTGCTTCTTTCAATTTTTCTTCTATTTCCTTGTAAAGATAAGACGAAAAAATTTTTGATAAAAGCTCAGCTTTTTCATCTGAATTTGATTTTAAAAATTTTGAAAATTCTCCTTGCGCAAGAATCATAACCCTATTTAATTGATTATAATCAAGTCCAATTACTTCAATTATTTTTTTGTCTGTTTTTTGTGGTCCATCAGATATTAGAATTTCCTTTTCATTTTCGATTTTATAAAATTCTACGCTGTGAGAAACATTGACATTTGCTCTTGTTTTTTTTGCTTTTTGATTTGGAATTCTTTTTATCCTATAATTTTTTCCATCAATTTCAAAATAAAAATCTACATAAGTTATAGGATCATCTCCACCTAGAAAATCACTTCTAATATCGTTTGAATTAAATCCTTCTCTTTGAATTTCTCCAAAAAGTGCAAAGCTTATAGCATCAAAAATTGTAGTTTTTCCACTTCCAGTATCTCCTGAAATTATAAAAATTTTGGAATCATATATTTTTGTAAAATCTATAAAAGTTTTATTTTTGTAGGTCATAAATCCATACATTTCAAGTTTTACTGGCTTCATTGTATCACCTTTTTAAGTATTTCTTTTTCTAAATCTGTCATTTTTTCATTCATTTTAAACTTATAAAATTCTTCAAATATTTCCAAGCTTGATAATTCTTCAAAATCAATATCAATATCCTCATCTTTTTCAATATTTATTGATTTTTCGTACTTTATTGAAACTGCATGAGGAAATTTCATTTTTAATTTCGCCATCGGAGAATCTATTGGCTTATCATCTTTTAAAGTAAATTCTATATAAGCATTTGAATTTTTCATTTTTAAAATATTTTCAAAATAATCACAAATTTTTTCAAAATCATTTAAAGGTTTAATGTCAATTTCTTTTATTGAAATTTTTTCTTTCAAATCTATAAGTGTAACTGATTTTTTTTGATTTATTTCAGAAAATGAATATTTCATAAAAGTTCCACAATACCTAATTTTTTCATCAAGAACAAAGTGCTTTCTGTGAAGATGACCTAAAGCTACATAATCAAAATTTTTAAATAAATGAGCGTCCATAGCATCATTTCCACCAATTGTAAGAGGTTTTTCTCCTTCTATTTTTTCATCTTCATAAGGCTTTTCATTTGCATAACAATGACTTATCAAAACATTTCTATCCTTATAATCTATATTTTTTAATAAAACTTTATAAAGGTCAGTAAAATTTTCTATATTTGAATCAATTTCATTTTTTGCCCTTGCAAGAGAAATATAAGGAATCGGATAAAAATTAACCTTTCCATACTCATCATCAAAAGAAATTTTTTCATCAGAAGAGTTTCCATAAATATAATAAGAATTTTTTTCAAAAAAACTTTTAGAAATTTCAAGCCTTTTTCCTGAATCATGATTTCCAGATATTGCTATGATTTTTTTCTTCAAATTAAAAATAATTTCATCCACAAAATCAGAATAGACCTTCATGGCTTCATTATTTGGAATAGATGTATCAAAAATATCTCCTGCAATCAAAACAATATCTACTTTTTCATCTTCAATAATTTTTAAAATTTGGTCAAGACAAAATTTTTGATCTTCCAGTAAAGAGTATGATCCAATTGTTTTTCCTATATGAAGATCTGATAAATGTAATAATTTCATTTATTTTCCCTCACAAAAACATACTCATCTTTTGTTGAATTAATTGGATCATAAATATAATCACAAAGATTTATTTTTTTAATTTCTTCAATATCTGAAATTTTATTATTAATTAAATATTTTAACATTCTCCCACGCATTTGTTTTGTATATGAAACAATTGAACGGATTTTTCCATTTCTATTTTCTTTGAAAGTCAAGGTCAAAAATTTTTGATTTTTTTTCAAATATTTTTTTATGAGCTTGGCGTATTCAGCACTTGCTAAATTTATAATAAAATTTTCATCCTCAAAGGCTTTTTTGTAAATTTTGTCAGCCCAAAATTCGTGCATATCGATTCCTTTTGAATCCATATAAAGTCTATAATCAGAAATTCCTGTAAAAGGCTTGCACAAACCATATAAGGCAGAAATAATATAAACATGATCATTCAAATAATCTAAGTCGTTAAAATCTTCTTTTTTAAATTGCTTAAAAACAAGTCCATCATAAGAAAAAATCGCTGGATTTTTTAAATTTTCAAAATCGAAATCCTTGTAATCATAATAAGCTTTTATAGCAAGATCATCATTGCAAAAAAACATATTTGCTAAATCATTTATCGAATATTTTTTTAAATTTTCAACTAATTGTTTTGTTTCGTCTTCAAACAAAAGACCTTCTGTTTTTTCATTTTCAAAATGTTTAAACCTTTTTGCAGGCGAAATTATAATTTTCATATCAAACCTTTCTATTTTTCATTCTAAATTAATTATATCATAGAAAATTTCCACAAAAAAAAGACAGGCTAACCTATCTTTTTAAAATTTTTTGAATTATTAGAGAAATTATCATTCCAAAAACTGCAATAACCACTATGGCACCACCTGGTTTTATTCCAAGATAAAAACTTGCACTAATTCCTGCCATCATATATATTATTGCGATTATAATTGATTTTATAAAAGTTTCTTTATAGGATTTTGAAATCAAAAGCCCACTTGCAACTGGCAAAACCATTAATGAGGAAATCATCAAAGCTCCTACAGTTTTTGTAGAAATTGCCACGGTAATGGCTGTCAAAAATGTAAAAATACTAGAAATTAATTTTGAATTAATTCCAGCAAGATTTGCCATCAAAGGGCTAATTGAATTATACAAAAGCGGATAATATAAATAAAGGCTAAAAAATAGAACAAGAATAAAAATTACACTTACAATAATTACATCCTCACTCGTAACACTTGTTATTGAACCAAATAAAAATGATTCAAAACTTGTTCCACCCGGTGTAAAATCTGATAAAATTCCTGCAAGTCCAATTCCAAGACTCATAATGATAGCCGTTGCCATATCGCCAAAACTTTTAAATTTTTTCCTAATTATTTCAATTGCAAAACTTGCAACAATACAAATTATTATTGAAGTAAAAACAGGATTTATTCCAATAATTAAACCTAGAGCAACTCCAGAAAGAGCTGTGTGAGATAAGGCATCTCCAATCATAGAAGTCCTCCTGTTTACCATAACAATTCCAATCATAGGAATTATTATTGCAAGCATAAGACCAACTAAAATTGCCCTTTGCATAAATTCATAACTAAGCATCAACTATCCTTCCATTTTTTATCCTTATTTCTCTTTTAGAAAATTCTCTAACAACATCCATTTCATGACTTATCATCAAAATTGAAATTTTGTGTTTATCATTTAAGTGAGCTAGAAGTTTAAGAAAGTCTCTTTTTGATTTTTCATCAACACCAACTGTTGGCTCATCCAAAAGCAAAACCTCTGGATTATTTACCATTGCTCTTGCTATCATAACTTTTTGAGCCTGCCCTCCTGAAAGTTGATTGAAAGGAATATGCAAAAGATTTTCAATATTTAAAATTTCAAAAATATCACGAACCTTTTGATAGCATTTTTTGCTTGGTCTGTTAAAAATATTAAATTTCTTATATAAATTTAAAATTACAAATTCTTCTCCTGTTACTGGAAAGGCAAGCTTGTTTAAATCATTTACTTGAGGTACATAGCCAATTTTTGAATAAGCATTAAAATCTTCTATATTTGTCCCAAATAATTTAATCTCTCCCGAATCTTTTTTCAAATCCTTTAAAATTAATTTTATTAGAGTTGATTTGCCAGAGCCATTTTCTCCTTGAATAGTCAAAAAATCGCCCTTATTCAAATCAAAACTAACTTTATTTAATACTTCATCCTTGCCATAAGAAAAGACTACATCTTTAACTTCTATATCTTTCATTTATTTTAAACTACTTTCCATTATTTCAAAATTTTCTCTTATCAATTCTTGATAAGTTTTTTCATTTTTTAAATCATCATCACTTGCATATTCTATAGTATTTATAGCTTTTGCGTCAAGAGATAATTCATCTGCCAAAGTCTTTACATTTTTATCAGACTCGCCTTTTTCATAAAAAATTGCAGTGATTTTTTCTTTTTTTACATAATCAATTGCATTTTTCATAGTTTTTGCATCAGTTTCACTTGTTGAAGTTATTGATGTAAGCGGAACTTGAATTAAACCATAATCACGAGCAAGATAAGAAAATGCCTCGTGGTCTACTAAGAATTTTTTATTTTCTTTATTTTCTAATTTTTTTTCATATTCTTTATCAATTTCTTCAAGCTCTTTTTTTATTTTTTCAAAATTTTTCTCATAATAATCTTTATTTTCCGGATCAATTTCTGAAAGTTTTTCTGCTATATTTTTTGCTTGAATTATTCCATTTTTTGGAGATAACCAAACGTGAGGATCATATGCTCCATGATGGTGGTGGTGTTCTTCTCCATCTTCATGTTCGTGTTCTTCTTTTTCGCTATCTTCATGTTTTTCATTATCTTCATGATTATCTTTATCCTCTTTTTCATCTTCATCTAAAGATTCGTGATAATGAGGAGCGTCACAACAAGATTTAGGTCTATCTTCACGTTTTTTATCATGATCTTTTTCATCTTCATGCGTATTTTCTATTAAATTAATTCCTTTAGAAGTATCAACAATTTCAACTTTTGAAGATTCTGCTATTTTTTCTTGCCAAGATTCAAGTCCTGCTCCATTTAAAAATAATACTTTTGCCTTTGACAAATCTGCCATATCTTTTGCAGATGGTTCAAAATCATGAACTTCTGTATTTAAATTTGTAAAAGATTTTACATTGAATTTATCTCCTGCAATTTGTTTTGTTATATTATAAATTGGATAAAAAGAAGCATAAATTGTTTCTTTATCTTTATTTTCACTTTGACTTGTTTGATTTGAATTATTTGAATTTATATTTGATTTTTCATTATTTTTTGCACATCCTGTAACAAAAATTCCGAAAACCAAAATTATTGCTAAAATTTTCTTTTTCATTTTTCCTCCTTTTATTGCAAATCATTTGCAAAGAATATTATATAGCTGTTTCATTTTTTGTCAATATGGTAATATATTTATAGAGGTGAGATTGTGAAAGCAGAAGATTTACTAAAGCAAAATAAGATTCGTGTTACTGAAAAAAGAAAAATAATTTTAGAAAAGATAATTGAAAATGATGATCCAATTTCTGCAGAAGAAATTTTAGAAAAATTAAAAGAAGAAAATATCAATATGGATCTTTCAACAATTTATAGAAATTTAAATACATTGGAAGAGATAAATCTCCTTTTAAAAAATACAAATACAGATGGTATTTCTTATTTTCAATTAAATTCTAACAATCACAAACATTTTATAAGGTGTATTTCTTGTAATAAAAAATTTATAATAGAAAATTGCCCAATCCATGAAATTGAAGAAGATATAGAAAAAGATACTGGCTTTGTAATCAAAGGACACAGTTTTGAATTTACAGGAATTTGCCCACAGTGTCAAAAAAAAATTAAATAAATAAAAAAGTTGATAAAGAAAATTCTTTACCAACTTTTTTATTTTAAACTCTTTTATTAAATTTTTCTTTATTAAATGCATTTACAGAATTTGCAACTATAATTGTTCCAGATGCATCTCCTGTTGTGTTTATTGCTGTTCTTGCCATATCCAAAATTCTATCTATTCCCATTATCATAGCAATTCCTTCTACTGGAAGTCCAACTGATGACAAGACCATTGATAAAGTAACAAGTCCTACTGATGGAATTCCTGCTGTACCGACTGATGCAATCGTCGCTGTTAATATTACAGTTAAATAATCATTCAACGTTAAATCAATTCCATAAGCATTTGCAATAAATACTACAGCTACTCCTTGCATTATTGCAGTTCCATCCATATTTATTGTCGCTCCCAAAGGAATTGTAAATGAAGAAATTTTTTTATCAACCCCAATATCTTCTAGAGTTTGAATATTTAATGGAACTGTTGCATTTGATGATGCGGTTGAAAATGCAAAAGTCATAACTGGAAAATATTTTTTTAGAAAAGCAAATGGATTTACTCTTACAAAAATCGTTAAAAGTAGCATATAAACTATCAGAAGTTGGAAAGCAAGTCCCAAAATTACAGAAATCATATATGAAAGCATAGACAAAATTACATCGTAACCAAGATTTGAAAATGTTCTTGCTATTAAGAAAAATACTCCTATTGGTGCAAGTTTCATTACAGCCATTGTCATACTCATCATTAATTCATTCATTTCTGTAATTATATTTCCCAAAGTTTCCATCCTATCTTCCATTCCTGCAATCAAAAGTCCAACTATAACTGCAAAAATAATTATTTGTAGCATATCGCCTTTTGCCAAAGCTTCAATAGGATTTGTTGGAATCATATTTAAAAGCGTATCTTTCATTGAAGTTTTTTCTCCAGCATCCATATTAAATTCATTTGAACCCAATTTCATATTCATTCCTTTTCCAGGATTTATAATTGACGCCAAAGAAAGAGCAATAATTATTGCAAGGGCTGTTGTCAAAAGATAAAATAATACAATTCTTATTCCAACTTTCCCAAGAGTTTTTGTATCTCCCATATTTCTGCAACCATCAGCGATTGAAAAAAATACCAATGGCACAACTAGCATTTGCATAGCTCTTATAAACATTTGACCTAATAAATAAAAAATTCCATCAATTATAATATCATCTTTAATATGACCTTTTGGTACAAAATAATGCATTACAATTCCAAGAATCATTCCACAAATTAGGGCAATAAAAATTTTAGAAGTTAAGCCTAATTTTTTATTAGATTTAGCTTTCATAACCATACTCCCTTCTCAGGTAATCTTTTAAGGCATCTTCCCAAGTTGAAAAAGTATTTTTGTCCAAAAGATTTAAAAAATAATTATCTATTCCCCTAAAGGATGGTTCAAAATCAATTCTATCAGAATCTCTAACTTCTTCTACCTTTGCATCGATTTTTGTAATATCAATAATTTTTTGAGCAAAAGCTCTAAAAGAACAAGTCCCCTCACATGAAGCATGATAAATTCCATAGGCATTAGTTCCCATTATTGAAATCAAAAATTTTGAAAGCTCATAGGCTGATGTTGGCGAACCATATCTTGATTTTGGCACTTTAACAAGACCATTTTTTGCTTGTTCAATAATTGATTCAACCAAATTATTTTCTTTTGAATAAAGTCTTGAAACCCTAACAATAAAATATCTATCAGCAAAATTTTTTACAAATTCTTCTCCCAAAAATTTACTTTTTCCATAAACTGTATTTGGATTTGCCTTATCAATTTCTTTGTATGGATGAATTGTTTGTCCATCAAAAACATCTGCTGTAGATAACTGAACAAGTTTTGCTCTAACCCTATTTGACGCAATAGCAATATTTTTTGCGCCCAAAGCATTTAACAAATATGCTTTATCAGGATCATTTTCGCATTTTAATCTATTGGTAAAAGGATCTAAATATCTTACAAGAGTCGAGCCAAGTCTTCCATGAGCTCCTGTAATCCAAATTGTATTAATTCTCATAAATTTTCCTTTCTATATTTTTTTAAAAAAACAATTATATGTTTTATTATAACATATTGCAAATTATTTTTCATTTTTGTTTGTTCTTTATCTTACATAAAAATTAATAAATAAATTAATCAAATAAAAAAAGCTAGTCAAACTAGCTAATTTAATCCAATATCTTTTCTATAATATTTATTTTCGTATTTTATTTTTTCGCAATCATCATATGCAATTTTTCTTGCAAGTTCTAAAGTTTTTGCTTTTGCGTTTATTGTAAGAACTCGTCCGCCATTTGTTAAAATTTTTCCATTTTCTAATTTTGTTCCATTGTGAAAAATAGTTGAATTTTTTACATCTTCAAGTCCACTTATTTCTTTATTTTTTTCATATTTTAATGGATAACCATCAGATACAAGAATTAATGATAGGGAATAATCACTAGACCATTTTATATCGTCTTTTTTTAAACTATTATCAAGAGTTTTTTCTATAATTTCTACAAGGTCTGATTCAAGTCTTGGCATTAGGGTTTCTGTTTCTGGATCTCCAAATCTTACGTTAAATTCTAATATTTTTGGTTTATCTTTATCAATCATAAATCCAATAAACAAAATTCCATTATAAGAAAGTTTTGAATCATCCAATCCTTTTTCAATTTGCTTTAAAATTATTTCTATATTTTCCCCTGTTTTTTGCGAAAATTTACTTGGAGAATATGTTCCAACTCCTCCTGTATTTGGACCCTTGTTTCCATCATAAATTTGCTTGTGGTCTTTGCAAGTTTCTAGTGGAAATAATTTATTATTTGACACCAAACACAAAAGTGAAGCTTCTTCGCCTTTCAAAAATTCTTCAATTACAACAGTTTTTCCCTCATCGCCAAATATTTTTTTATTAAAAATATCGTCAAGAGTTTCTATAGCTTTTTTTTCGTCTTCGCAAATTATAACGCCTTTTCCAAGACAAAGCCCGTCAGCTTTTATTACTAAAGGATAGGAAAAATCTTTTAGGGAATTTAAGGCATTGTCAAAATTTTCAAAAGATTTATATTTTGCTGTTGGTATCTTATATTTTTCTAGGAAATTTTTGGTAAATTTTTTTGATTTTTCAAATTTTGCACATTCTTTGTTTGGCCCAAATATTTTAAGATTATTTTTTTCAAATTCATCAACAATTCCCATACACAAAGGATCTTCTGGCCCTACAATTGTAAGGTCGATTTTTTCTTTTTTAGAAAAATCAACCAAGGATTTTATATCTGTTGGTTCGATATTTATATTTTTGCAAAAAGAATTAGTGCCAGCATTTCCTTTTGCCATAAATATTTGGTCTACTTTTTTTGATTGTGAAATTTTCCAAGCAAGTGCGTGTTCTCTTCCACCATTTCCGATTATTAAAACTTTCATCAAAAACTCCTATTTTTTTACGAAAACCTTATTATTTTTTATGTAAAATAAATCATCACAAAAATCTTTTACTGATTTTATCAAAATTTCGTGTTCTTTTTCCAAAACATTTTTTGCTATATCATCGATTGTATCTTCTTGGTCAATTTTTACAATTTCTTGATAAATTATTGGGCCATCATCTGCATCTTTTGTAACAAAATGAGTAGTTGCTCCAGTAAATTTTACTCCTTTTTCATAGACTTTTTCATGAACCTTTATTCCATAAAATCCCATCCCACAAAATGATGGTATAAGGGATGGGTGGATATTAATAATTCTTGACTCAAACTTGTCAATTATTTTTTGAGGTAAAATTTTAAGGTAGCCTGCAAGAACAACAAGGTCGATTTTTTCTTTTATTAAAGTATCAAGCAAAATATCATTATCTTTGCAAACAAATGTTTTAATTGAGGCATTTTTTGCTCTTGTAAGCCCGTAAGCATTTTCTTTGTTTGAAATTACTATTGATATTTTTCCATTAATAATTTTATTTTGGCACGAATCAATTATAGCTTGAAGATTTGTTCCTGATCCTGAGATCAAAACTGCAATTTTTTTAGAATTTGAGGTCGATTTTTTCATCATTTTCTATAACCTCTCCAAGGTCTAAAAGCTCATCTTCATCAATTATTTCTTTAACTTTTTCAATATCTTTTTTATCGACTGCAAAAACAAGTCCTACGCCCATGTTGAAGGTTTCGTACATATCTTTTTTGTCAAGCTCTCCCCATTTTTCTAATAGTGAAAATATTTTTGGAAGAGGAATATTTCTCACATCAATTTTTGCACAAAGTCCATCTGGAATCATTCTTGGAATATTTTCATAAAATCCACCACCAGTAATATGGCTTAGGCCATTTATTTCAATTTTTTCAAGAAGGGCTAAAATTTCTTTCACATAAATTTTGGTTGGTTTTAATAATTCTTCTCCAAGACTTGTATCAAGTCCTTCAATTTTTTCATCCAAAGATAATTTTTCTTTTTCTAAAACAATTTTTCTTACAAGAGAATATCCATTTGAATGAATTCCTGAAGATTTTAAACCAAAAATATGATCGCCTTTTTTAATTTTTTCTCCAGTAATTATTTTTTCTTTATCAACTATGCCAACACAAAATCCTGCAAGGTCATAGTCATTTTCCTTATAAAGACCTGGCATTTCTGCAGTTTCTCCGCCAATCAAAGAAGCATTAGCTTGAAGGCAGCCGTCAGCTACTCCTTTTACAATTTTTTCCATTTTTTCTGGAACAAGTTTGCCACATGCTATATAATCTAGAAAAAATAAGGGTTTTGCTCCTTGGCAAAGAATATCATTTACGCACATTGCCACGCAATCAATTCCAATTGTATCGTGCTTGTTCATCATCTGAGCAAGCATAACTTTAGTTCCAACTCCATCTGTCCCTGAAACCAAAACCGGATTTTTTATATTTAAATTTTCCAAACTAAATAGACCAGAAAATCCTCCAAGTTTGCTTAAAACATTCTCTGATTGAGTTTTTTCTACTAATTTTTTTATAAGTTCGACTTCTTTTTGACCGTTAGCTACATCAACTCCAGCGTCTTTATAATTTATTGGCATTTTATATCCTTTCTAAAGGGTTATATCCATTAAAACAATTTTCGTAATATGTTTTATTTCCACAAGCTTGTCTTAATCCTTCTAGGGAAATAAATCCCAAAGAATCTGCTCCTATAATTTTTCTAACTTCTTCTACACTTCTGTTGTTGCTAATTAAATGATCTTTGTCTGGCACATCAAATGTAAAAGTTTCTTCTTTTATTACTTGAGGAGATGCAATCCTAATGTGGACTTCCTTTGCTCCTGACTCTCTCAAAATTTCTATTACTCTTTTTATAGTATTTCCTCTTACTATAGAATCATCCACAAGAACAACTCTTTTTCCTTCAATAAGATGTTTTATTGGATTTAATTTAATTCTTATTCCTTTTTTTCTCATTGAATTTGTTGGAAGAATAAATGTTCTATTTATATATCTATTTCTTACGATTGCTCTTTCGTATTTTATATTTGATGCACGCGAAAATCCAACAGCTGAAATTAATCCACTATCAGGACTTCCAACAACAATATCTGCATCTACAGGATGTTCTTTGTAAAGAATTTCTCCCATTTTAATTCTTGCATCATAGACGCTAACACCATTTATTGAAGAATCCGGTCTTGCAGTATAAACAAAATCAAAAATGCAAGGAGAATTAGAAAGCTCTTTTGCAAAATAGGATTCTTCTCCATTATCATCAACTATATAAATTTCTCCTGGTTTTAATTCGTGACAAAGTTGTCCATCAATTGATTCAATCACGCAAGATTCGCTTGCAACTATATAAGAATCTTCTTTTTTACCAACGCAAAGATTTTTAATTCCATAAGGATCTCTAATTGCAATCATCCTATTTCCATTTACTAGAATAATAGAATATGCTCCCTTTAAATTGTTTATAAATTCTATAATTTCATCTATATTATTTGAATTTAATTTATTTACAACATCTTCAGGACTTGTTTCATCAAGAAATTTTCCATCAATTGCAATCAAATTTTTAAAATTTGAATTTTTCGGATAAAATAACCATGGCATTGGCATAAGAGATTTATCATCTTCAGCAAACCTATATTTTACATAACCAAGACCAACATTTCCTGCAAGAGTTGAAATATTATCTAAGCTAATATTGTTGGCAATTTCTCCCTTACCTCTAATTTCTGATAATTTTTCATGAGCAAGAAGTGATATTCCCATTGACTCTTGACCTCTATGTTGGATTGCATAGAGGCCAGAGTATAATTCGGGAAAAACATTTTTATATTTCTTTTTTGAAAATATTCCTACAATTCCACTCATTTATTTGCCTTATATTCATATTCAGAATTATCTATAGTTTCTTTCATTTTTATTCTCATATCCTTTAATTTTTCTCTTAAAGAATCATATTTTATTGATAAAATTTCTGTAGCCAAAATTGCAGCATTTTCTCCCCCACCGATTGCAACAGTTGCAACAGGAACGCCACTTGGCATTTCTACTGTAGAAAGTAAAGCTTCAAGTCCACCAAGATGAGATGATTTTGCAGGAATTCCAATTACAGGTCTTGTTGTCAAAGCTGCAATTACTCCTGATAAATGAGCAGCCTTTCCAGCAATTCCAATATAAACTTCACTTTCATCTTCGCTTTCTTTTACATATTTTTCTAAACTTTTCAAAGCTCTGTGAGCAGAAATTACTTTAACTTCGTAATCAATGCCAAATTCCATTAATTTTGAAACAACTTTATCAGCAATTGGGCTGTCAGACAAAGAGCCCATAATTATAGAAACTTTCATATTAACTCCTTATTAAAGTCCCAAATATTTTGACAATTCCATAGGTTCAATATAATCTCCATCTTTGTAAGCTCTCATATTTCCACCAGAAACTTCATCAATCAAAACAACTTCTCCGCTTGAAGCAAGTCTGCCCCATTCAAATTTTATATCATACAAATCAAGTCCATATTCAGCCAAAATATCTTTTACAAGTCTTGCAACTTTTTTATTTTCTTCAATTATTTTTTTGTATTCATCATGAGATAAAATATTTAATTCAACTAAAGCGTCTTCAGTTATAAGTGGATCTTCACGATCATCATCTTTTAAAGTAATTTCAGAATAAGCATCAAGATCTTGTCCCTCAGTTGCATAAAGACCATATCTTCTCATAAAAGATCCAACAGCTTTAAATCTAGTAATAACTTCTAAACCTTTTCCAAAAACTGTACATTTTTCAATTTCCATAAGATTTTTATCAAGATCAGCTCCAAGATAATGAGTTTTTACACCAGCCTCATTTATTTTTTCAAAGAAAAATTTAGAAACTTTAAGACACTCCCTGCCAGCGCCTTCTTTTTCGCCAGCAACTTGATTTCCACCAGTATCAAATACTCCATCAGTTCCTGTCATAGTGTCCTTAAATAAACAAAAGTATTTTCCATCTTCTTCAACCAAATTTTTTGTCTTACCCTCGTAGATTGTATTCATTTTTTTCTCCTTAAAAATTTTTACAAAAAATAAGCCCAGAAGGACAGGCTACGAAACCTATCCTCCTGGGCTTTTGTCCCTCTGGTGTAATACTAAAAAATATCCGTACCGCTCGGTCTTGAAAAAAACAGATCCCTAGGTACACTTTCGCCCATTTCAATGAGCCTATTCTTCCTTCAAATTCATAATACCAAGGTAAATTTTAATTGTCAAGAAAGTTTTTTGATAAATTTTAATATTTTTCATTTACGACTTGTAATTCATTATATTTATAATAAGATAATATTAATTATGAATAAAGGAGCAAAAATGTCAAAAATAAAAAATATTATTATAGCAATTCTTTTAGCCGTTTGTTTATTATTTTCATTCAATTATTTTTCCTCAAAAAATGAAAATAAAATAGACAACAAATTAATAGAAAATAGAATTGAAAATGCAAAAGAGCTAACAAGTTTAAAATATTCCTACACAAATATGGGACAATTTGAAAATTCAAATAAATTTTATGGCTACGATATACCATTTACCCAAAAGAAATTTATAGTTTCTTATGATGGAATGATTTCTTGTGGAGTAGATCTTGAAAAAATGGATGTAAAAGTTTCAGGAAAAACTATAAATATAAAATTACCAAAATCAAAAATTTTATCACACGAAATTTACGAAGATTCCCTAAAAATTTTCGACCAAAAAACATCAATTTTTAATCCAATTAAAGTTGAAGACTACAATGACTTTGCCAAAAATCAAAAAAAATCAGTAGAAAAAAGAGCAATAGACAAAGGAATCTTGATAGAAGCCAACAAAAAATGTGAAAAAGCAATAAAAGATATAATCAACATAGACAATAGTCTTGAAGATTATACAATAAATATACAATTTAAATAAGGGTTCGCCCTTATTTTTTTATGCTATAATATACTTATGAAAGGTGGTAATATGAAAATATATTTAGGTTGTGATTTATTTACAGAAGGACAAAGATGGCAAGCACTAGAAATTCAAAAGGCCCTTGAAAACGAATTTTCAGATATAGAAATTTATAATCCCGCACAAAATTTAGAAATAAATGATAAAGATGCAGGCTTTACATCAAATTACGATATACTATTAGCAGACTACGAAAGACTTAACTACACAGATATAAGACTTGGAGGAAATGACAAAGAAGATAAATTTCCACCAATGAAAAAAGACATATTTCAAAATGATTTTTTATATATAAACAAACTCGTAACAGGACTTTCTTACGTAGATAAAAATGGAAATAAATTCAAAAAACCAAGAATTTATAAGAAAAAAGAAGAATTGATTGAAGATTTGATTTTATATATAAAAGAAAATAAATAAGACTACAAATTGACTATTAATTTTTCACAAAACTTTTGAGCTAAAAGTTTATACTTTAAATTTGAGGATATAAAAAATATTATAAATTATTTTTTCCTTTAAAGTAGGCTCTTATTTAAAATTCAATAATTTCGATAAAAAAATGAGTATAAACTCAAGTCATAAAGACAAGGTTCATACTCATTTTTACATTTTTAAAATTTTTAAAATATTAAATTTTATTATTTTCTTTTACTTTTAAATAAGCCTAGGCTTGATGCTCCTAATAAGCCCAAAATTGCTGAAAGGCTACCAACTCCTGTTTGTACATTTTCTCCAGCATTACTTACTTTGTTGCCTGTATTTACTGTGTTTGTTGAATTTGTTGTGCCTGTTTTCTTATTTTTTCTGTTAAGATTTTTTTGACTTGGATTTTGTGGTTTTTGATTTGCCATATCGTCTATGATTTTTACTAAATCCCCATCATAAGCATCTTTTTCTCCCTTCATATTCAAAAGTTCCCTTGCGAAAACTTCTTTACTAGAACCAAGTATTTTTGCCATTTCATCCCAAGTTGTAGCTTTTTGTAATTTTTCATATTGAAGTCTCATAGCATCAACTGTTTCTTCACCAATAAAACTATCTTTTGCAGACTGCATAATTTCAAATCCTAATATGCCTAAATGTGCTTGTTTACTTTTTTCAAAAGCACCTTTTTCATTTAAAAGTTCACTCATTTTATATTCTTTAGGTTTTACTTTCTTTTCATCTTTTGGTTTTTCTTCGTCCTTTGGTTCTCCTTCGTCTTTTGGTTCTTCTTCGTCCTTTGGTTCTCCTTCGTCCTTTGGTTCTCCTTCGTCTTTTGGTTCTTCTTCGTCCTTTGGTTCTTCTTCGTCTTTTGGTTCTTCTTCGTCCTTTGGTTCTTCTTCGTCCTTTGGTTCTCCTTCGTCTTTTGGTTCTTCTTCGTCCTTTGCTTCTTCTTCGCCTTTTGGTTCTTCTTCGCCTTCTTTTACTGGAACTTTCTTTATAGTGATTTCTTTATTTACAACATCTGATTTTTCTTCCGGTTTTGCTGTTTCACTTGTTTTAACTGGCTCTTTTAAGGCATTTTCTACTGATTTTTCTTCATTTGCTTTTGCATTAGGAATTAATAAGCTTACTCCTAGTGCCAAGGCAAGACTAGCGCTTATAATTTTCTTATTTTTGTTCATAAATTTTCTCCTTTTATTTATTTTTTAAATATTCTTTCACTAAACATTATATATATATATA
>QWCE01004877.1_pt1 | contig 22950 bp, 14 predicted proteins | sample 1972531 | NCBI WGS metagenome assembly QWCE01 (sample SAMN09866716, study PRJNA288562) | Human gut metagenome isolate term4_stool, whole genome shotgun sequencing... | reverse complement strand
GACGTAAAGAAATCTGGTCCGAATGCTGCTCTTGAGATACCTTATGATCCCACATTGGTGATTCGTGCCCAAAGCCTGTTGCTCAAAGATATAGATAAGCTATCCGCTTCCCGTCCCTACCGTTTCGATATTGTAGATGTGCAGCGGCAGCTGATGACCAATCTTGGCCAGCTTATTCACCGTCAGGCGGCAGAAGCCTTCAGGAAGAAAGACCAACGTGCTTTTACGCTTCATTCCGGGCGGTTCCTTGAGATGTTAGCTGATATGGACCAGTTGCTTCGTACCCGCAGCGAGTACAGTTTTGACCGTTGGCTGACAGAGGCCCGTAGCTGGGGAGACACCGAAGAGGAGAAGAACCTGATGGAACGTGACGCCACTTCTTTGGTTACTATCTGGGGAGCTGACGGTGATCCGCGTATCTTTGACTATTCCTGGCGGGAGTGGTCGGGGCTGATCAATGGTTATTATCTCCCGCGCTGGCAGAAGTTCTATGCCATGCTGCAACAGCATCTTGATGCAGGCACTTCTTATGAAGAAGCCGGTTTGCCGCAGATTTATGGCCGGGAGGCTTTCCGTGCCAATGATTTCTATAACGGCCTGGCTGAGTGGGAACTTGCTTATGTCGATAGTTACGGTAAGGCGCGTACTCCGGTTGCCGAAGGCGATGAGGTTGCTATGGTTAAACGCCTGTTTGATAAGTATCTCAAACTCTCTCAGGAGTATTATGCCGGAGGGGTGAAGGTTACGGAGAAATCTTCGGGAGAAAGGACTTATGAAAATTTAGGAGAAGAATAATTGTGAGTTTTTGGAGCAAAAAGATAGCAAATTGTGTATTATGCTAGCAGGCTCTTAAGATAAAACGGATGGAATAGAAAAAAGAGCGTATCTTTATTCGTAATAATATGCAGAAATGCCTCTGTTATAGGAATAAAAATGCGCTTTTTTGGTAAAAAAGTACTTTTTTCCCGGAGCCGAACACTTCCCTCCCCGGAGCCGGGCTCTTTCTTCCTCACCGGGGAAGATGTTTCAGGTGCAAAAGAGATACTTTCGGGAGTTATTAGCTTCCTTTATGCCGAGGAAATGGAAATGATAAAACGGAGTAGTTTATAGCCGGATAGCGATCATATAGGTGTAAACTCCCTATATTGGGTGATAAAAAGAGGCATTTGTCCGTTCAATAATGGCTTATTGATTTTGACAAATTCCTCTCTGTTTCTTTTATTTCATGACACCGGATTTAGCTGCGGAAATAGCGTATTCCTGAGCGGTAGAATATTCAAAGTGTCAAAACGAAACTATTTCTTTGCATGCGGATAATCGATTGTATAATGTAATCCGCGGCTCTCTTTCCGCTCCATTGCCTGACGCATGATGAGATATCCCACGTTAATCATGTTACGCAACTCGCAAATTTCCTTAGATGCTACACTGCGTTTGAATAAGCTTTCTGTTTCTTCATAAAGGATATCCAACCGGTCCCATGCACGCTTCAGGCGAAGGTCACTCCGGACAATGCCTACATAGGTACTCATAATCTGGTTCACCTCTTTCATGCTTTGGGTAATCAATACCATCTCTTCGGGCGAGCGGGTACCCTCGTCATTCCATTCCGGGATATCCGGATTATAATCATATTGGTCTACTACTTCCAGCGTATGTTTGGCAGCTGCGTCGGCATACACAACGGCTTCGATCAGAGAGTTTGAAGCCAGACGATTGCCACCATGCAAGCCTGTACAAGAGCATTCGCCTACCGCATAAAGCCGTTCGATAGACGACTGGGCGTTGAGATCTACCAGGATACCTCCACAGAGATAATGGGCAGCCGGAGCAACCGGAATATAATCTTTTGTAATGTCAATACCTAAGCTGAGGCATTTCTCATAAATGTTCGGGAAGTGCTTCCGGGTCTCTTCGGGATCTTTGTGAGTGACGTCGAGATAGACATGGTCATCGCCCCGGTTTTTCATTTCGTTGTCAATGGCACGTGCTACGATATCGCGCGGAGCTAATGAAAGACGGGGGTCATACTTCTGCATGAACTCTTTACCGTCCATCGTACGGAGTACGGCACCGTAGCCACGCATGGCTTCGGTAATGAGGAAAGAAGGACGGTCGCCCGGATGATAAAGCGCTGTAGGATGAAACTGTACGAATTCCATATCTTTCACCGTTCCCTTGGCACGGTATACCATAGCAATACCGTCTCCGGTAGCTACCAACGGATTGGTAGTTGTCTGGTACACAGCTCCTACTCCACCGGTTGCCATGAGTGTAACCTTTGCCAGGTAGGTATCTACCTTTCCGGTTTTCGGGTCGAGGATATAAGCGCCGTAACATTTGATGTCCGGTGTCTGGCGTGTGACAGTCACCCCAAGATGATGCTGGGTTAATATCTCAACCGCAAAGTGATTTTCGATTACTGTAATGTTGGGATGGCGTTGCACAGCCTTGATAAGACTGTCCTGAATCTCAGCTCCGGTATTATCTTTGTGATGAAGAATGCGGAATTCCGAATGCCCTCCTTCGCGGTGCAGGTCGAATTCTCCTTCTTCGTTTTTATCGAATTCCACTCCCCAGTTGATAAGTGCTTCGATTTGTGCCGGAGCCTCCCGTACAACTTTTTCTACGGCAGCACGGTCACTGATCCAGTCACCGGCAATCATTGTGTCTTCAATATGCTTATCGAAATTGTCTACCAGGAGATTCGTAACGGAGGCCACTCCCCCCTGTGCAAAATAAGTGTTTGCCTCTTCCAAACCGCTCTTACAGATAAGGGCTACTTTTCCTTTGTGTGCCACTTTCAAAGCAAAGCTCATTCCGGCAATACCGGAACCAATGACGAGGAAATCGAACTTTTTAACCATAATCTAAATGTTTATTACCGCAAAACTACAAAATAACTGTTTTCATTGTACTTTTCGTTGCCATTAATTCATAAAATTGCTAACTTGGCAGCAAAAATCTGACAAAATGAACCGAGTTTTCCATGCCCGCATTGCCTGGTATCAATATTTTCTTCTGGTGGTACTGGGAGCAAACGCGTTTGGCTTCCTGTGGTGTAAGTATATTCTGCTTGCTGCTTTTATGATGCTGTTGCTCATTGTGGTGATCGAACAGGTGATTCACACCACCTATACCGTCACGTCACAGGGTGAACTGATTCTTTCTTACGGACGCTTTACACGTAAGAAGACAATTGCTCTCAAAGATATTATCTCTGTGCAAAAGCATCATTCAATGAAGTTCGGCCGTTTCTCGGTAACCGAATATGTATTGATTGAATACGGCAAAGATAAATTTGTATCGGTGATGCCGGTCAAAGAGCGGGAGTTTATGGAGTGGCTGGAGAAGATAAAAAATAACGGTTAGTGGAACTAATTCGAATCATATGAAATACCAGGTAATTATTATTGGCGGCGGTCCTGCGGGTTACACAGCTGCCGAAACAGCCGGCAAAGCCGGATTGAGTGTTTTGCTTTTTGAAAAGCAGAATTTAGGTGGGGTCTGTCTTAACGAAGGATGTATTCCTACCAAGACTTTGCTCTATTCGGCAAAGACGTATGACGGAGCGAAACATGCTTCCAAATATGCTGTAACCGTGCCGGAGGTCTCTTTTGATTTGTCGAAGATAATTGCCCGTAAGAGTAAAGTAGTACGTAAACTGGTATTGGGAGTGAAAGGTAAACTAACTTCCAACAATGTAACGATTGTGCAGGGCATGGCGCAGATTGTGGATAAGAACACAGTTCGTTGTGGTGAAGAGACTTACGAATGCGAGAATCTGATACTTTGTACCGGTTCTGAAACCTTTATTCCTCCTATCGCAGGCATTGATACGGTGAGTTACTGGACGCATCGCGATGCGCTTGATAACAAAGAATTACCTGCTTCACTGGCTATCGTTGGCGGTGGTGTTATCGGAATGGAGTTTGCCTCTTTCTTCAATAGCCTTGGCGTACAGGTGACAGTGATAGAAATGCTGGATGAGATACTGAACGGAATGGATAAAGAGCTTTCTGCCTTGCTTCGTGCCGAATATGCGAAACGTGGTATCCGATTCCTCCTGAGCACGAAGGTTATTTCTCTGTCGCAAAATGAAACGGAAGCTGTAGTCTCTTATGAGAATGCCGAAGGCTCCGGTAGTGTGATTGCAGAAAAGCTACTGATGAGTGTAGGCCGTCGCCCTGTCACCAAAGGGTTCGGACTCGAAAATCTGAAACTGGTATTGACGGAACGCGGGAATGTTGCCGTTAATTCTAAAATGCAGACCTCCGAACCGGGCGTATATGTCTGTGGTGACCTTACAGGCTTTTCGCTGCTTGCCCATACGGCGGTTCGCGAAGCAGAAGTAGCCGTACATACCATTCTTGGTAGGGACGATGTGATGAGTTATCGTGCCATCCCCGGTGTAGTATATACCAATCCGGAGATTGCCGGAGTGGGGCATACCGAAGAAAGTCTGTTGGCAAAAGGTATTCCCCATCACATTGTTAAATTACCCATGGCGTATTCAGGCCGTTTTGTTGCTGAAAATGAAGGTATGAACGGTATGTGCAAACTATTGATCGGTGAGGATAAAACGATCCTGGGTGCCCATGTACTTGGTAATCCTGCTTCCGAAATTATCACCCTTGCCGGCATGGCAGTAGAGTTGAAACTGACAACTACGGAGTGGAAGAAGATTGTATTCCCCCACCCCACAGTAGCCGAAATATTCAGGGAAGCCCTGTGATTAAGAAACTAAACGTATGCAAAGAATTTTCCTATTCCTTATTTTATCCTCCTGCCTTCCGGTTTTATGGGGGCAGGAGGTTCTCTCTTCCCGCATCAACTCATTGTTGAAAACCTTGCCTGAGGGATCTGAAGTCGGTATATCTGTTTATGATCTTACTGATAAGAAGCCACTTTATACGTATCGGGATACTAAACTTTCGCGCCCGGCATCGACTATGAAGCTGCTGACTGCTATTACTGCCCTTTCCCGTTCGGATGCCGACGAGCCGTTTCGTACCGAGGTCTGGTACAATGGAGTCATAGAGCATGATACTTTGCGTGGAGATTTGTATGTAGTAGGAGGTTTTGATCCCGAATTTGATGAACTTAGTATGGATACGCTGGTAGATGCCATCATCACTTCTCCTTTCTCCGTTATCGATGGGAGAATTTATGGAGATATTTCCATGAAAGACTCCCTCTATTGGGGGAGCGGATGGGCATGGGATGATACGCCGGAAGCTTATCAGCCCTATCTTTCTCCGTTGATGTATCACAAAGGAATGGTGACGGTAACAGCTGCTCCGGGTGCAGTTCAGGGAGATACGGCGCGGGTTTCCTGCTATCCGGAGTCCTCTTATTACAGCCTCAGCAATGCAACCCGGACACGTACTCCCTCTGCCGGAAAGTTTACCGTAACCAGGGGATGGCTTGAAAATAAGAACAATATCACGGTCACAGGCAATGTAGAGGGGAGGCGCAGTGCGGAGATCAATGTGTTCTCTTCACAGGACTTCTTTATGCATGCTTTTCTTGAAAAGCTCCGCAACAAAGGTATTGAGGTACCTCTAAACTATGCCTTTTCTGTTTTTACTCCCGATAGTTCATCCGTTTGCATGGCGCGTTCGGAGTGCTCTGTACAGGAGGTAGTTACCCAGATAATGAAGGAAAGCGATAACCTGAGTGCAGAGGCCCTGCTTTGTCGTCTGGGGGTACAAGCCACCGGGAAGAAGTATGTCTCGGCCAAAGAGGGCATTGCTGAGATAAAGAAGATGATAAAGCAGCTGGGACACAATCCCGACCATTATAAGATAGCCGATGGGTGTGGACTATCCAACTATGACTACCTCTCTCCTGCCCTTTTGGTCGATTTCCTTAAATTTGCCTATTCCCGTACAGATGTGTTTCAGAAACTCTACAAGGCTCTTCCCATTGCCGGAGTAGACGGAACATTGAAGTATAGAATGCAGCAAGGAAAAGCCTGTAAGAATGTTCATGCCAAGACAGGTTCCTATACAGCAATTAACGCCTTAGCAGGTTATCTGAAGGCTGCTAACGGGCATGAAATAGCCTTTGCCATTATGAATCAGAATGTACTTTCGGCGGCCAAAGCAAGAGAGTTTCAGAACAAAGTGTGTGAGGTGCTTTGTGAGTAGGGGATAAAACTCACTCTGCCGTCTGTCTCTGACAAAGGAATGCCTTGTATTTTTACTGTCGGTCTGTCCATCCCTTGTGGGATTACAATTTCCGCTTTTGTCAGTCTTCCATATTTCCACTCAATCGTTACCTGATAGCCGTTCCTTGCCATCAATCCTTCAATTTTGCCTTCCGGCCATTCGGTAGGCAGGGCAGGTAAAAGGTGTATAAAGTCTTCGTGAGATTGTAATAACATCTCAGCAAAAAGCCCTGAGGTGGCCATGGTAGCGTCTACCTGCATATTTCCCGATTGATTGGACATCATGTTTTCGTAACCACTTTCTTTAATCATCCGGTTGAAAGTTCCGATAGCCTGATTGCCATCGTAAAGTCTGGCCCATAAAGCGGTACGCCATGCCATAGACCAGTTGCCTCCCGTGTGAGGCCATCTGTCGCCAAATTTACCTTTACCCCTCATCTCTAAAGATTTCCGGACAGCCTGGGCTAATGCAGGTGTCCGGGTGTATGATATCCTATTTCCCGGATACAAAGCATAAAGGTGGGCAAGGTGGCGATGATGATCGTGTGGGTTGTCCACATCATCTATCCATTCCTGCAATTGTCCATAGCGTCCTATCTTCAAGGGTAGTAGCTTATTTTTAGCAATGAGCAGCTTCTGGCGGAATACAGAATCTGTGTTCAGGCATTCTGCTGCTTTGATTACGTGGCTATATAGATCATATACCATTTCTATATCCTGGTAGGCGGGCACGGTAAAAAGTCTTCCTTCCGTTTGCTCACCGTTTGTGGTAGAATATTCTACCGGAGAACCGTTTTTCATTTCAATGCCGTGTTCTGCTGATACGGAAGGGGCAATAATGAAATGTCCCTGATACTCTACCATGTTTTCCAGCCAGAATTCGGCAGCTTCTTTCATAATAGGATATCCTTTTGTTCTGAGATACTCTTTATCTCCGTTGAAGGCATAATGTTCCCACAGGTGCCTGCAATGCCAGGCAGCTCCTGAAGGATAGAGCCCCCACAGGATATCATCACCGGGAACGGTGTGCCCCCATATATTTCCGGTAGAATGGCTCACCCAGCCTTTCGTTCCGTAATATTCGCGGGCTGTTTGTCGTCCGGGTTCTACCAGACCCTCAATCCATTCCAGATAAGCCTCTTCACATTCCGGTAAATGGGTCGGTCCGCATCCCCAATACATCTCCTGGAGATTGATGTTGCTTTGGAAATTTCCGTTCCACGGAGCCTTTTCAAAGGTATTCCATACACCTTGCAGGGTAGAAGGTAGTGTGCCGGGGCGGGAGGCACTTATCAGCAGGTAACGGCTGAGGTTGAACCCTAAAACTTTCAGAGAGGCGTCGTCGGTAAATCCTTTCTGCAATTGTTTCACACGCATATTGGTTGGAAGTTGTTCGGAAGCCGTGTCTCCGGTAAGAGTGAATCTGACCCGATTGTACAAAGTCTGATAATCGGATATATGTGTGTTTTTGACTGTCTCGTAGCCTTTTGTAATGGCTTTTGTTATTACCTTTCCGGTATTTTGTTGCGGGTTCTCTCCTTTATATAGGGGGTATACAGGAGCATATTCAGTGTCGACCGCATAGAATACAGTGGCTTCATTGGCTTTTTCTACTACAATCCGTTGATGGGCTACTTTGACACTTCCGCCTTGCTGAACAATTTTAATACGAATGGTATAGCCTAATCCGTTTTTCCGGATGATTCCATTGAAAGTAAGTCCATTCTCACTTTCTATGACTTCTTCGGGCGGATAGACGAGTGAATGGGAAAGAGAGAAACTGATCTTCCCTGCTTTATCGGCCGTGAAATGAAGTGCCATCAATTTATCAGGATAGCTGCAGAAATACTCACGGTTAAACTGTACACCTCCCTGTGTATATTCAACGAAACCACGGGATGTGGATAGATCGATACCGCGCAGGTAATTTTGTACGGGTTGTTTGTTTTTGCCAAAGTCAATCCACAGATTACCCACCATTGAAAAATAGCCATAGTTAGTATAATCTCCGGTCATGTAGATACGGGAGAGGGAATCGGCTTCAGCAAACCGGCGCTCTACTATTAACTGCCGGATAGTGGCTATCTTGTCCTTACCTCCTTTGATTATTCCGTAATTAAAATCGGGGGCAGCATGAGGACCTCCTGCCCAGAATGTCTTTTCAGCGATATCCAAACGTTCCTTCTCTACCTCTCCGTAAAAAGAGGCCCCCATATAACCATTACCGATATGTAAAGCCTGTTCGGACCAGCTTTTGGCCGGATAGCGAAACCATACTGTCTCATTGGGGGATAAGCATTCATTAGTTGCATACAGGCGTATTGGTAAGGTGGCAAGAAAAGCCATTATCGGGAGTAGCAGAAGAATTTTGTGCTTCATAATATCTGTATTTACCGGAAATCTACCGAAGAGAAAGTGGGTGTGTCAGAAGTTTTTCACCACAGAGTTTATCTTTATTGAAACGCAGATGAACACAGATGAACGCAGATTAAAAGACTGTAGTTCTTTATCATATATTTGTTTTCCTTTGCGAAAATCTGCGTTCATCTGCGTTTCAATCAGATAAATAATACTCTGTGAAACTCCGTGTTACTCTGTGGTGAGTTTTAATATCTGCCAAAAAGAGCGAAAAGGTTTACTTCTTTACAACTCTAAAGCTTGCCACTTCTGATTCACATTGAATTTTCACTATATAGCAACCGGTAGAAAGGCTGTTAAGGTGAACAGACCGTACGCCGGAAGCTAAATTTATGTTTTTCAATGCCTGTCCCATCATATTGTAAACAGTGACTGTAACATTGGCTCCGTCATTGTCTTTTAAGTTGATGAACAATTCATCTTCCACAGCAGTAGGGTAAACGGATATGTTACCATTGGACTGGTTCTTGCTGATTCCTGTTCCTTGATAGGTAGAATCGTAGAATTCGCGAATCAATCCGTATGCCTGGTCTTCCATACCTGCATCCTGACCCAATGCCCAGATACCAATACCTTTGAAGCCGCCTTTGGTAGTATAGTCATATTTTAAGCGGAGGCTCTGGAGATCCTCGGCATAAGCCACCATATTGGCACCGTCTTCGGTATATTTATAAACATTACATTTTGCTGCGTCATCCCAAGTGATATCATTGTCTTTGGCATACTTGGGTACATCACCTAAAGTGGCTGTTCCGAATTTTGATCCATTCTTGTAGATATTACCATAATAAGGCCATGCGATAACAATGTCAGATGCGGGAATGTCGATATCCAGCCAGAACTGCTTGATTCTTCTTTGTGCATCATTCAACGGGCAAGTGAATGTTTGTCCGATGTTGTACATCATGATAGTGAGGTAGTCGGCACTTTTGAGCATTCCTTTGAAATCCCATTCATTGCTTTCATTTCCCGGATAGGTAGCAATAGAGAGTTCGAAATCCGGATTGATTTTGTCGAGCTCTTCTTTTATATATTTAGCCAGTTCATTATATTTTGCACCGTGATTGGGGACGGAGTTGTAAAACTCTTCAATATCCATATTAATACCATCCAGGTTGTATTTGTCAACAAACTTAGCTATGGCAACGGCTGCAGCACGCATCTTTTGTGAATCGCCAAACAGATCTACATAGAAAGCTGTATTTCCACCGTCGCGAACATTACCGGTGATGGCAGCCAATACTTTCACACCATTTTTGTGCGCTGCATTGATAAAGTCAATCCAGGGCCATTTCAGATCGATACCTTTATCTTCGAAGGTGGGGGTATAACCTCCCTTGTCAATTTCAAAACCAATAGGAGCAATATGAGTGAGGCCTTTCCAGTCTACTTTGTCAATAGTAGTAACACTGAACCAGGGGAACCAGCCGAATACTATCTTATTGTTATAGTCAGTACACTTCTGTGTATAAGCTGCCGCATCGAGCTTGTTGATTTGGCGGATTGTCATATCACCGTCCGGATCAGAAGATTCAGGAACTACATCTTTTCCATTAGCCTGCGTTATCTCCATCACGTAACTCCAGTTTGCCGGTACCCGGGCGAAGTGCCTGATAGTTCATTGTGAGTGATTCGTCTGTGATCTGTGCTTTGTCACCGGCATAGTACACATTAATAGTGGCAATATCAGTCAGTTTGGTTGTACCGTTCAGCGAGAAGTCCAGTCCGGTGAGTGCCAGTTCGCCTGCACCAACGGTGTTTACTTTCAGAGTAAGCAATTCAATATTATCTTCTTTCGCATAGGCATTACCTGTTTTCTGAGAAACCATACTGCTTTCGATAGTCATTTCGCCTACTTCTTCAAAGATCTTCAGGTCGATGTTTTTTACTTCAGCTTCCGTTGCTTTAAAAGTAGCCGGATAAGCACCCTGTAAATCGGGAACATTGGTATCTGTTACATTCTGGAAATCATAATAGGCCACTAAGTTGGCTTTATCCGGGTGTGTATCGAGTACTTTATAGCTTTTCCATTTAGATATGGTCTCAAGGCTGAGAGACTTGTTCCATACTCTGACTTCATCGTAGCAGGCAAGAGAAGCGCCACCCAATACGAATGACGCGTCAATGTCACCTGTGGTAGGTTTGAAGAAAGCATTAGAGAAAGACTGGCGGATACCGTCGATATAGAGAATGATAACTCCTTCGTCGGTGCTTGATTTTGTTCCGTCATACACTAAGGCTACATGGTGCCAGCCACTTTTCGGATAGCATCCGGCAGATGTTTGTGCATAAGCACCGTCTCCGTTAGCCTGCATAACGTAGATCTGTCCATTCTTTTCTACCTGCACTTTAATACGGTTACGCTCGTCGGGTTGCTCTTTTTTGAAGATAATGAAACGATCGGCCAGTTCGTCCAGGGTTATATTCACCCATGCCTCTATGGTGTAGGCTCCGGCTTTGTTGAGCTGTGTGATATCTCCGCAATCCAGATAAGCATTTCCGGAATTTACGTTCAACTTGAAACCTTTGTTACCTGTCGTTTGGGCAGATACATTGAGAATGCCTAACAAAAACAGCAGGCATAAAAACAAATTCTTTTTCATTTGGTATTTATTTTAAATTAAACAAAGTTTATTCTTCAGGACTGTTAGGGTCGTATATCTCGAATACCCCCGATTCGGTAGTAGGGCTGTCTACCACTTTGTTGTCGGTAGCAATGGCTTTTACTACCAGTCTGTATTTTCCTCCCGGCACAATCGGATCACCGTCATAATCTACATTGAATCCTTCACTGAAGCGGAAAGAACATTGATTTTTGAACTCTTTCTGGTTCGGGTCTTTCTGAGGATACGTTACCTGAAAAGCCCTGTCGGTATGTTTCATGGCCTCTTCGGCATAGAGAGTACTTTTTTCTTTGATTACCCAGAAGTTAATATTCTGTATCCGGGTGGTATCCCCTTTGAAGAAATAGGTTACTTTTATATCAGAAAGTTTACTTTCCGTACCCACATTCCATGTTCGTATGTTCCATACATACAGATAACTGTCTTTTTTTGAGAAGTCATCTTCGTTCTTGTCACAAGCAATGAATGAGAGAGTCATTAAAAGCAGAAGTAGCTTGAATGTTGATTTCATATCGCTTTTATTTTTTAGTAGTTTCATATCCTGGATTCTGTTCCAAATTTGAGTTCTTTATAATCTCTGTCTGAGGGATAGGGCAAAGGTTATGGGCTTCACTAATGTATTCACCTCCCTTTGAGTTAATCTCTTTACTGATTCTTTTTACCGTCTCTACAAGTATTCCCCAACGCACAAGATCGAATCGGCGATGTCCCTCATAGCATAATTCGCGGGCACGTTCATCACGAATGAGAGATTGAAATTGTTTGTAATCCAACTCTTCTATCTCATCTACCCCTGCCCGTTCGCGAATTTCATTGATTGCGTCATAAGCCTCTTGGGTAGGCGCTCCTTTCCATTCGTTTAGTGCTTCGGCATACATGAGAAGAACGTCTGCATAGCGGAATACGGGGAAGTTCAGTCCGTCGTGGTCAAGCATTTGTTTACCGGTTCTGTCCCAGTATTTAATGATGGCGATACGGCTGTCTTTGAAAGCCTGTCCCCGCCAGGTCTTGGCCAGATTGTGTTCAAGGCGCAGGTCCCATTCATCGTATTTATCATAGAAGGAAGTGGGGGCCGAACTTCCTCCCAAACCATTGAACTTGTCCCATTCTTCTTTGCTCGGACCCAGGTACCACAACATACGGGCCGAGAAGTCGGTATAGTCAGCATTGAACTGAATAGAGAAGATGTGTTCCTGCTGGTTCTCGAATGCCTGTGAGAAGATGTCGCTATAGTTGTCGAACAGTTTATATTTGTTCAGGCCCATGATTTGCTCACAGGTCTTTGCTGCGTTTTCCCATTGTTCTTGCAGTAAGTACATTTTTGCCAACAGGGTAAGTGCGGTTCCTTTACTGGCTCTTGCTACGATGGCAGGGCTTTTCTCCAAGATGTCCGATACTTCGGTGAGTTCATCAATGATGAAATTTGAAAGTTCTTCCCGTGTGGCTCTCTTTATATTCTTTACCTGATCCAGCGAAGTTATCTCATCTTTCAATAAGGGTACGCCTCCCCAGTAAGTCAATGCATGATAATAGTAGAAAGCACGTAGAAAACGGGCTTCTGCCAACAGCGAAGTACGGCGGGTCTCATCAAAGGTTGATTGCTTTATGCGGCTTATGGTTGTGTTGCAAGCGCCGATTGCCTGATAAGTGGTGAGCCACCAGTCACTCCACCGGTTTTCACCGGAAGTCCATTGATAATTGGCTGAGCCACCTGCACTACCGGATATATCGGTGCCTTCAAAGGCAAAGCACCATCTGTCCTGACTGTAATATCCTGTTCCGTTGAGGAAACTGTAACATCCGGATACGGCAGCTTCTGCCCCGTCTGCCGTTTCAAACAGTTTACCGACGCTGAGTTGTGATATAGGTGTTTTATCGAGCATGTCCAGGCACGAGCTGCAAGTAGCAGTCAGGATGCACAGTGCCATTATCTTTAGTTTTTTCATGATTCTTTTCATTATAATGTGATTTTAAAGCCAAAAGTATAAGTTCTCGCTGAGGGATAAGCGGTAAAGTCCATACCCCGTAGCACGTTGGCCGAATAGACCTTATAGCCGCCTTCCGTTCCGGTATTTACCTCCGGATCGTATCCTTTGTATGAGGTGAACGTGAACAGGTTGGTACCGGTAACGTAACATTGCAGTTCCTGAATCGTCTTATTCTTTTTCCAGCTCTTAACCGGGAAGTTGTAATACAGGCTGATACTCTTTATCTTCAGATGTGAACCATCATGAATCATGTAGGTAGAAGGCTGGTATTCGTCATTGGAATAGAGTTTAGGATAATTTCCGTTGGGATTGTCGAGTGACCAGAAGTTCTTTACCCGTTTGTACTGATTTACAAACCGGGGATCGACTGTGGCATACAGGAAGTCACCTCCTGCAAGTATGTCATTTCCATACGTTCCCTGTAAAAATACACTCAGAGTGAAATTCTTGTAAGTGAACGTATTGTTGATACCTCCAAAGAAATCGGGATTCGGGTCGCCGATGGTTGTCTGGTCTTCAATGGAAACCACGCCATCCCCATTAATATCCCGGTAGATTTTTTGTCCGAGTGAAGCGTTCGGCTCATTGCCGGCTTCAATCTGTGCACGTGAGCGGTAAATACCGTCCATAATATAGCCATAGAATACTCCGACGGGCTGGCCTACCTTTAACCAGGAGTAAGGATGTGTACCCAAACCCGGACGGAAGGTGTATTCAAAATCTTTATCCGGTCCCATCGCTAAGACTTTATTTTTATTTGTAGAGATATTAAATTCGGTAGACCATGTGAAGTCTTTTGTAGCGATATTGGTAGTACGGATCATAAGCTCTACTCCCTGGTTTGAGATCTTACCTACATTCATGAAACCATTCTTGAATCCTGAGATATAGGGGAACTCCACATCCAGTAAAAGATCTTTGGTTCTTTTAGAATAAAAGTCAAGTTCTATATTCAAACGTGAATTGAAGAAAGAAGCCTCCACACCAAAATCGAACTGAGCCGTTGTCTCCCATTTCAGTTTGTCATTTCCTAAACGATCGGGGATGTATCCGATTTGCGGAATGTCGCCTAACATCACATTTTGTTGTTTCATCAACGGTAATGTCTGGTACAGTGCAATATCCTGATTTCCGGAAAGACCATAACTGAATCTCAGTTTCAGGTTATTCAGTTTGGAAAATCGCTTCATGAACTTCTCTTCCGAGAGTCTCCATCCCAACGCTACGGAAGGGAAGAAAGCAAACTGGTTATCTTTGCCTAAACGGGATGAACCATCGTATCTGCCTACAAGCGAGAGCAGGTAACGATCGTGAATAGAGTAGTTGATGCGTCCCAGATACGATATGATGGCCCATTCGGAAGCAGAGCTGCCTATCTGGCGGGTTTTGGTTTCTGCATCGGAGAGGTTGTTCCAGTCCAACAAGTCATTGGTGAAGTTTTTCCCGTACAGGTTTAGTCCTTCGTTACGTCCGAATTGTAAAGTATATCCTCCTAAGACAGTCAGGTGGTGTCCTTCGGCTATCTCTTTCATATAGTTGGCTGTGTTTTCCCATAAGATAGAATAACCTTCCCCCTGATTGATCCACGCTTCACCTTTGGTTTTATTCTGCATCATGGTTGGGAGTGAACCGGGTTTGTATTCATTCGTTTTACTGGTGCTGGCGTTCAATCCTAAAGAAGTTTTGAACTTCAATCCTTTTATGGCTTCCCAGTCTGCAAATATACCTGCATAGACAGTGGTCGATGCTTCTTCTTTTTTACGCAGGTTAAGCTGTGCTACTACGTTGTCAATCTTGTTGCTTACCACACGTGAAGGGCTGTCTGCTGCATACGAACCGTCCTCATTATAAATAGGCATGGTCGGAGGAGTTGCCAGAGCCGAGCTTTGGTAATCAAATCCTCCCAAACTTACCAGATTGGGTTTTCTGGACGAGTGGGAAAATTGGAAATTAGCCCCGATATTTATCTTATCACCTATCTTTCTGTCCAAGTTGAGGCGGGTCTGATAACGTCTGATTCCGGATCTTTTGATGACACCTTCCTGATCGAACATACTCAATGATAAATAGTAACGGGTGTCTTTACTTCCTCCCGAAGCTGCTACCTGATAATTCTGCATCAGAGCCATTTGGAGTATTTCCTCCTGCCAGTCGGTACCTTTTTCATAGATACTGGGATTCTCAATAGAAGGCTCTTGTCCGGCAGCCACATCCTGTTGATTCAGCATTTCGGCATATTCACGCGCATTGAGCATTTCCAACCGTTTGGCAACATGCTGGATACCGACGTAAGCATTCACTGTAACATTGTTACCACCTTCGGTTCCTCTTTTAGTAGTAATGATAACCACACCATTGGCACCTCTGGCACCATAAATAGAAGTAGCTGCGGCATCTTTCAGAATCTCTATTGATTCTATATCATTGGGGTCAATCAGGTTCAGATCGCCTGCACCGATAAATCCGTCTACAACATACAAAGGCTGATTACTTGCCGAAATAGAGTTACCACCACGGATCAGGATATTGGTAGCTGCACCCGGTTCACCGGAAGTGTTAGTGACGTGTACACCCGATACTTTACCGGTCAGTGCCTGGTCCAGACGAATCGTAGGTACATTGTTTATATCCTTTTCTCCGATGCGGGCTACAGAACCTGTCAAATCTCTTTTTCTCATCACACCGTAGCCGATGGCCACTACTTCATTCAACATTTGGCTATCTTCATCCAGCAGTACATTGACTACCGTTTTGTCTTTTACTCTTATATCCTTTTGTTTGTAACCGATGTAAGAGAACTGAAGTTCGGAATTCTTGTTTTTCAGCTGGATTGAGTAGTTACCGTCCATATCGGTCGTTGTACCTTCATTACCATTTTTAACCCGGATGGTAACTCCCACAAGTGGTTCGTTGGTAGCATCTGTAACCTTTCCTTTGATGATGACCGGTTTGCTTGCCGCTACCTGTTGCTGTGGAATGATGACTACTGATTTGGATTGTATGCTAAAGCTTAATCCTCTTGGAGTGAGTACCGCTTTGAGAACTTCCAACAGGTCTTTGTTTTGTGCAGAAACCGTTATATCCTTCCGGTTGTCCAATACTCCTTCGCGATAAGAGAAAGAGTAATCGGTTTTGTGTTCTATTTCATTAAAGAACTGCTTCAATGTGGCATTGTTAAGTGAGAGAGAAATCTTTTGCTCCTGGGCATTAATGGTGGATACGAATCCGGTCATTAACAATAGAAGCAGTATTATGCGAAATTTTCTTGTACTCATAATGATTTTAAGTATTTTATCATAAGTGATTTTCAGGTGTTTTTACTTGTTAGTCAGATGTCTCGTTTTTCTTTGTCCTTGTCCGTTCTGTAAGTAGTACACCGATTGGCTTTATTTGTAACATCTCTTTTTTTATGTTTTATAACATACTACTTTTTATTTCGTCACTCTCTTTTTCAGCTCCTCGATTGTAACATCAACCTGTCTGCCTGCTTGTGTCTGTCCCTTGTAAGTGACTACACGGAGCATCGATGCATTTTTAGGAACAGAAAGTGTATCTGTATACATATTGGAGTAGACATCAGGGATTGTATTGTCGAATGTATAGAACAGGCTTAGCCCCTCTACTTCTGTCTTTAGTTCTATTTTCAGTTCGTTCTTTTTATCCCGGTGCGGACAGATTATCGGATCATAAATGCTGCGGGCATAGTTAACTCCGGATTGATCGAATCGCTCAAATTGTTGTTCTACCCTGTGGACAAAGAATTTCCAGTTACGTAGCCGGGCATCGGTCCATAATGTCTCGGATATAGCTAAAGCACGGGGCCAGACCATGTATTCCACCTGACGGTAGTGAGGTACGGATTCCGTCCAGAGGTTTCCTTGTCCGCCCATTACTAAAGACGGATTTATGCTGTCAGGGATAAGCTGATATTTGTAGCAGTCCTGCAGGCGGAGCATAGCGTAAGTGTTCGGTTCAACTGTCGGGTCTCCCTGATAGAAATCCAGATAACAATGATCGCTCGGAGTCATAATAACCGAATGTCCTTGGCGGGCAGCTTCCGCACCTCCCTTTATACCTCTCCATGACATTACAATTGCTTCCGGAGCTAAACCACCTTCCAGTATCTCATCCCATCCGATAACCTGTTTCCCTTTTTTCTGAACCATGTTGGCCACTCGTTTTATAAAGTAGCTTTGCAGTTCTTCCGAATTTTTCAGATGTTCTTTTTGTTTTCGCATCCGGCATTTGGGACATCTCTCCCAGAAGCCCTTATAGCATTCATCGCCTCCGATATGTATGTATGGGGAAGGAAAAAGGCGGGCAACTTCAGAGAATACAGTATCAAGAACTTCAAATGTCCGTTCATTGCCTGCACACAAGGAGTTTTCCGTTTTTGTATAGAATGTATTTCCTACATTCACATGAAAAGGACCACCCGTACAGGAAATCTCAGGATATGCCGACAGGGCAGCCATACTGTGTCCGGGTATATCTATTTCGGGCACTATCGTAATATAGCGTTTCCGGGCATAGTCTACAACCTCCCGGATGTCTTCCGGAGTATAAAACCCTCCATAGCTCAAAGAGTCGGTAGAGAGTTGTGGTTCTCTCTCCCACCAGTTACCTACCCGGGGAGCTCTCCATGCACCGATATTGGTCAGTTCAGGCAGTGATTTTATTTCAAGTCTCCACCCCTGATCATCGGTTAGATGCCAGTGAAACACATTATACTTGTATTCTGCCATTTGGTCTATGAACCGCTTCACTTCCTGTTTGGTAAAGAAGTGCCGGCTAACGTCAAGCATCAGCCCGCGCCATGCGAACTGAGGTTTATCGGTGATTTCTACACAATTGATGTACCATGTTTTCTGTGGCTGCACTGTTTTCGATTTTATCTCCGGAGGGAGTAGTTGAAGAACAGATTGTATGCCGTTGAATATACCATGATGCCTGTATGCACTCAGCACGAGTTTCCCGGAGGATACGGACAACTGATATCCCTCCTCTCCCAACTCTTTATAATCGCCTAATTGAAAGAGTATTGTTCCGGAGTCACCAATCGGTAAAGAGAATCCGGTAGCATCACTGGTCTTTTCGTTGAAGTATTCTGCCAGGGCTACCATTGCCGTGTCAGAAGTATCTATTCCGATCGTTGTTTGGCCGTTCATATAGAAACTTCCCGGTTTGAGCTCATAGTTGTTTGGCAGAGGAATAATCTGTATAGACTCGTTGGGTATGTTCTCTTCCGGGCTTTTACAACTTACGCATCCCAGCAGGAAGAGGAATAGAAAGAGATTGATAAGTTTCATTCTTTTGCTTTTTTAGATATGTATTTGGCTTTACCTGTTTGCATATATTCCCAGACTCCTTTTACCCATGAGTCCACGCGTGCTTTTTCTGCCGGACTATCTGCCAACGATTGTGCTTTACGGATATATCCTTCCAGTTCCTTCATTACCCGGTCTGTTCCGAGGTACTCCCATGCTATTGCTTCTGTCTGGTGAAACTGTGCATCTTTAGTCTGAATGTCCAGCGGATAATTTTTGGAATCACTGTATACCTGTTCTATTTTGTCATAGAAGTCGCGCATGGGGCGGGCTGCTTTACCAAAATAAGAGGTGAAGAATTCATTTAGCAGGTGGTCTATGTCTAATGCCGGATTATCATAGAGTTTCATGGTGGCATAGAAATCAAACTGCTCTCCTATTCCACAAAGGAATATGCCTCGTACACCATCCCGGGCGTACATTTTTGTTTCTTCGGCCACTTGGTGGATACTGAAGCCGGGAAATACGTTGAACCCCTGTACCAGTCCGCGTTCGGTTGGGAAACACAGGTAATTCCACAGATAGACGGGGCGATGGCTCTTCCTGCTTTCTTCAATCCAGTCTTTGTAGAAATCAGCTTCATTCTCTTTCATCTTTGGTGCCCAATAGTTGCGTGGGTGAAGGCAGGGGGCTACCGATATGTTATCTTCCAGTTCTATATCCTCAGGCAGATAAGCATATACATGATAGGCCAGGGCGGCTATTTTTTTTCCGGGATGCGTTTTCTTTACCTCTTTAGCCACATTGTTGACGAAGGTCCACAGGTAATGGGTGGCAGTACCGCAATTGAAGTGTTCTCCCCGGATATTATCTTTATCAATAGCCAGTTGCCGGCTGCATTCTTCACATTGGCACCAGTTGGCATTGTCAAGCGGAACCACTGCAAAATAGTCTCCTAAAGCTATTTGTTCACCTTTCAGGGACTGCCCGTCAAAATAGTCGCAGGCATCTTTGGCCACCTGTTTGATAAATGCCTGATTGGTGTAACAGAACTGACGTTCGTGAGGCCCTCCGGTACGTCCGACGGCAAAATATTCGGGATGGTAACCTTCGAAGAGTTCCGGACGATCCGGGTTCTTTTGAAGGAAACGGTCCTGATAAGCTGTGAAAGCATGATTGGCAGCCCATTTCTCTCCGCCGAACCGGATTCTTCTGAGGAATAGCTGGGTCATCTCCGGCGTAGCTTCAAAATATTGTTCTTTCATCATCGGCCAATCAAAAGAATAGCTACTGTCTCTGTATTTGATTGCAGGAGAACGCATCACTCGGGTTGGAGCCAGTTTCAGTTGCTTCTGTTTGGGGACAATCACATTTAGCGGAGCCGGACCATAGAAACGGACACCCAGATAGTTCTCAACGAAGTCATATACAGCATAACAAGTTCCTTGTGCATCATAAATAGACGGCAGCGTCAACTCTACGTTGGCCGATGAATTACCTGTCAGCTTTGAGTAGTTAATTTTTAACCGGTCTTTTGAGGGTGTTATACCGTTGTTATCGCGTCCCCCATCACTGTCAGAGTTTTCGTCCTGTCCCATCAGAACGATTGTTTCCGGAGTGATTTGTATCAGATATTCCTGTGGTTCAAAGTGTATTTTATCCGTATATTCACTGTTACCCACATAGATAATCCCGGTGGGTTTCGATGGTAATTCATTCACTATGGGTACGTGTATCCCCAATGATTGTTTTACGAAATATTGCAGTTCGTGTGCTGCAAGCAGTGCCGGTGATGAAGCGTGTTTACCCGTCAGTATCACGGTTCGGCCTTCTTCTATCACAAAGGCTTTCCGCGCTGAACAAAGGATCGGCAACATCAGTAAGGCGATATACATTATTATTTTCTTCATAAGCATTTTTTGTTTAAAAAAGGGCATAGCAATGGCTTGGAGCCACCCTGAGAAGGCTCCCTGTCAATTGAATTGATTAAAATGAATTTGGATATTAAGAAACTGTTTTGATTATTTTTATCAGCTTCTTAAAAAAAGGACGGAACGGTGGAGGACGAAAGGATTTTTTTAATCGGTATTTTTCATATGCTTTTTTGTTTTTAGATTATGTATATGTCATTATTCTCTATTTTAAATTTCAGGTTATAGTGCATGCGCAATATATTCATCATTTCCTGGATGGAAATCATCTTGAATTGTCCTGTGAAGTTGTCGTTCACTAAACTTTCTTTGTCGTAGTGCATCGTTACTCCATACCAGCGTTCTATTTTCCGGAAAACCTCTTCCAACGGTTCTGCATTGAATGCAAGTATACCTTGTTTCCAGGCCAGTTCGGTATCTCCCTCCATGATGGAGATAGTACCTTGCCGATCGCTTCTGGAATAGATAAACTTCTGTGAAGGCGTCAGATAAACAGGCTTAGACGGACAGCCCTGCATCGTCAGTTTCACTTTTCCTTCCATAAGTGCGGTTTCTACAATATTCTCATCATTGTAGACCGAGACATTAAAAGAAGTTCCCAATACCTCTACATCGAAAACGGACGTTTTCACAATGAAAGGCTTCTCCTTATTGGGAGTGACCTCAAAAAAGGCCTCTCCTTCCAGAACCACCTCTCGCAACTTACCATTAAAGTCCGGAGTATAAGTCAGTTTAGATTCACTGTTCAAATGAACAATTGTTCCATCAGGCAGTGTAATACCGGCTCGTTGTCCTTTGTTGACAGATACGATATTGGGTATCTGCTTGTAATGGTCCATTTCCTTATAGAAATAAACTGTAGAGATGATTAATACGGGTACCAGAATAGAAGCTGCAATGGTCGACGCCCGTTTGAACCAGACGCGTCTCATATCCTTCTTTATCTTTTCGTTAACCAGTCTCCGGGTCCGTTCTTTCGCAGCCTGGGGCATAACGTGGATATTCAGGTCTTTTTGCCAACACTCATTTAGCATATCCCCGACACTGTTATCAGAATCATTCTGAATCTGCTGTTGCAATTCATTGTATTCTTCTTCGCTGATGCTGCCGCGAATATATTTTTCAAGTATATTATTCTGTTTCTCCATAATCAATCCTGTCCGTTTATAAGTGATACACAGAAATACGAATCATGTAACATATGTATCCTTTGTTATTAACTTTTTTTAGGTTTATCACTAACTCATAAAAAAGAGGGCGAAAGAAAAGCCGATTTTAATGAGTTCTTCTCTAAGTACTTTGAGTGCGCTACTTAATTGATTTCTGACAGATTGTTCGGAGATACCAAGTTTCAAAGCAATTTCCTGATTTGACAATCCTTCTTCTTTACTCATTTCGAATATCATCTTTTGCCGCTTACTCAGTTTATCTTTGGACTGGAGGACCTGTTCATTCAACTCATTGAAGTTAAACTCACTTTCTGTGGAGTTTTCTCCTCTTTCCGTCGCATCATCCAGTTGAGTTATGTATTCGTCATAAGAAAGCAAGGTGAGCCGGTTTCTCAAATCGTTCAGAAACTTATTTTTGGCAATCGTGAAGAGAAAAGAACGAAAAGAATATTCGGGAGATAAGTGTTCCCGCATCTGCCAGATTTTTAAAAAGACTTCCTGCACAATTTCCTCTGCCATCTCCGACGAATGTGTCAGGTTGTAAGCAAAGCCATACAATCTATCTGCATAAAGGTCATATAATTTATTAAAATCGGAGTATGAGCCCTTCTGTAAGCCTATAATGTATTTTTTATCCATATACAGAGAGTGTTTTTGATAGTACGGGCCAAAGTTATGGAAATATATTATAAAGGAAATAAATTCGATTGAGAATTATAATGTTGCTCGCATTAAAAAATCGAATTGATACAGGTGTATACTGTCGGTTACCTCATTTTCTATGTTAAATTTGTCCAGACTGGCAACATATTCAGGATAGTTTTATCCTATCAGTATAGATGGAGATTAGACATAAGAACATAAGAACAAATAAGCTGTTTATGGAGGTTATACAGAAAATGTGTTCTTTTGTTCTTATGTCTGAAAAATAATAATTAGTTCGTGTCTATTCAAAGTACATACTTACTCACAATTTGACAAAGTGACATTCCTGATCCTTTAGAATCCTCTAATTAAGGGAAGGTTTCTTGCAAGTAATAAAAATCTTCGGCATTTCTGGCTTCTATTATTCCTATTGTATGTTTTTTTGGAGAATTACATGACAAAAACATCTTGTTTTTTTGATATTTATTACATAATTCAACTTTATGAAATTCTTTGATTATACTTTTAATAGTTAAGATTGGAGTGAATTTAGCCATCAGTTAGCGTCTGAAAACGTCTTTTTAGGCAGTTTTATTTTTTCTCGTAGAGTCTCGAGTCGTTTCTCTACGAGGTTCGAGTCGTTCCTCGTATACTCTATTAAAACCAAATGTTTCCGCAGAATATTGCTTTAATAAATGTTAACTACGAAAGATATGTCCTTTCTTCACTATGTTTT